>MDTG01240715.1_pt1 | contig 46004 bp, 46 predicted proteins | sample 811421 | NCBI WGS metagenome assembly MDTG01 (sample SAMN05326645, study PRJNA326480) | marine metagenome | isolation source: seawater | place: Pacific Ocean: South East | collected 2011 | reverse complement strand
GGGCCGGGAACCGGCCTTGGAGCGCCCGCCGTATCGGGTTCGAGGCCTGCCTGCGGTATGCTCTGCCGCCCATTGCGACAGCCCAGTTCGAGGAGCCGGATCATGGCCATGCCCATCAGCGACGACCTGCAGCAGACGGTCACCGGGAACGTCCGCGCTGCCCTCGCCGAGGACGTGGGCAGCGGCGACGTGACCGCAGAGCTGATCGAGGCCGACAGCCGGGCCCGGGCGCGGGTGATCACCCGGGAACAGGGGGTGTTCTGCGGCGAACCCTGGGTCCGCGAAACCTGTCGCCAGGTGAGCGGCGACATCCGCGTCGACTTCGGCGTGAACGACGGCGACGCCGTCGATCCGGACCAGGCCCTGTTCGTGCTGGAGGGCCCCGCCCGCAGCCTGCTGACGGCAGAACGCACGATTCTGAACTTCGTCCAGTTGCTTTCCGGAACCGCCACCCAGACCCGCCGCTACGCGGACCTGCTGGCCGGCACGTCGACACGCCTGCTGGACACCCGCAAGACCATTCCCGGTCTGCGCGCGGCGCAGAAGTACGCGGTGCGCGCAGGCGGCGGCCACAATCACCGGATCGGCCTGTTCGACGCCTTTCTGGTGAAGGAGAACCACATCGCGGCGGCGGGCGGCATCCGCGCCGCCATCGAGCGGGCGCGCGGACTGCATCCAGCGCTGACTCTGGAAGTCGAGGTGGAGAACCTGGCCGAACTCGAGGAAGCCATCGCGGGCAAGGCCGACATCGCCATGCTGGACAACTTCGATCTCGAAGACACCCGTCGCGCGGTCAGCCTGGCCCGCGGCAAAGTGGCGCTGGAAGCCTCCGGCGGCATCGACGACACCCGCATCCGCGCCATCGCCGAAACCGGCGTCGACTATATTTCCCTGGGGATCATCACCAAGCAGGTGATCCCGATGGATCTGTCGATGCGTTTCGTGTGAGGTGGTGACATGAACAGGTTCGGGGCGTTCCTGATCCACCTGGGGATCAGTCTCGTCATCTTCGCCGTGCTGGCGTACCTGGTGCTCTACGTCTGGTACCCGGACTTCTTCTTCGCCTCGGACGGCGGCTGGCAGGGCATGCGGATCATCGTGTTCGTGGATCTGGTCCTGGGGCCGACCCTCACCCTGATCGTGTTCAACCGGAAAAAACCGGCCCGGGAGCTCCAGCGCGATCTGTCCATCGTCGCGGCGATTCAGCTCACCTGCCTCGCAGCCGGCACCTACGTCGTCTACGAATCGCGCCCGATCGCCCTGGTTTACGTCGACGGCAACTTCTACGGCATGACCGAATCCGCATACCAGTCCCTGGGCGTACCGGTCCCGGACCTGTCAGATATCCCGGGACCCTGGCCCAAACGCGTCGCGGTAGCGATGCCGGAGGACTACGACGAGCAGTCCCGCGTCAGGACCGAAGCGCTGCGGCGGGAGTTGCCGTTGCGCGCCCTCGTCGACCGCTACGTCCCGCTGACCTACGATCGACTCAACGTCGAGGACGAGGCCTTTACCGCCGAGGAACTGCTCGAAAGCATGAAGGGACCAGAGCGTCTGCAACGATGGCTGGAAGCCCGGGCCGAAGAGCCGGCCCGTTTCGCCTTCTTCGAGTACGGGTCACGGTACGGCTTCGCCGTTCTGGCCATGTATCGCGACTCGGGGGAGATCATCGGCCTGGTGACTCGTCCGCAGGACGAGTGAGAAGCGCCCGGTCTGGATTCCAGCTCGCCAAGCGACGGGTGGCATCGGGCTTATGGTGCCGGAACGCGGAATCGAACCGCGGACCTACTGATTACGAATCAGTCGCTCTACCGACTGAGCTATTCCGGCGCGGGGCGGTAGGATACCGGCTTTGCGCGGGTGTCGGAAGAGTCAGCAAGGATCCCCGTCCGGGTACTCCCGGCAGATGGAGAAGCCCGAGGAATCGGTCGCGGTCACCTGGTAGCTGACCGCTCCGTTAGCGACGACCTCGAACTCGATGTCGTCGACGCCCGGATCCCAGCCGAGCTCGGCGAGATCGGCATCGGCAGCACCTGAGGTGTAGTCACCTTCGGCGAATCGGTTGTTCCGGAGCCGAAAGTCTTCCTGGAAAACGCGAATCGTACTGATGCTGTTCATCAGCGACCCTTCACGGGACGTGGCGATGTAGTCGTTGTAGATCGGAAGGGCCACGGCCGAGATGATGGCGACGATCGCTACGGCAATCATCAGCTCGATCAAAGTAAAGCCACGCTCACGTTTGTTCATCGCCATACACTCTCAATTCGCTGAAACGGAAAAAACGTCGGGGTGGAAAGCAAGAACGGGCACGGGAGAAACCCCCGTGCCCGATCTCTAGACTTCGCAACAGCCTCTTACAGCTGGGTGAAGTCCACCGTCTGGTTCGGCTTGTCAGCGATACCAGCGTAGGTCGGGAAGTCCAGGACCACGGCCATGTTGGCTGCGGTGAACGTACCGGTCATGGCCACACCCACCTGACCGGCTGCGTCGACAGCAGCACCGGCCACGTAAGCCGCACCGCCGGTCGGAGCAACGCCGCCGTTCGAGTTCAGCAGGTTGACCCAGTCGCCGGCAGCACCGATACGGGTATCAGCGGCGGCAGCCGTCGTCCGGCCCATGGCCATCTCGGCCTGAACCTTCCGCATCTCGTTGGTCACGAAGCGCACGCCTTCCTCGAAGTGAGAATTCACTTTGGAAACGTTAGCGTTCTCGATGTAGTCCTGATAGGCGGGCAGCGCCACAGCGGCGAGAATACCGATGATAGCCACCACGATCATCAATTCGATCAGGGTAAAACCCTTCTGAATAGCCTTGGTCATTGCAGTCACTCCAGAGATTCAAGGTTTCAATCAACATGTGGCGACTTCATGCGCTTGGCACTCGCGCCGCGAATGTCGCGCTGGTCGGTGCAACGCCCGTGCCAGCTTCTGAGCCATCTTCCTCGCGAAATCATTAATCGCTTTAGAGTCAATGGCTTAGCTCAGATCAAGGCTTCAGCCTCTGTCCCTGAGCGCCGGTCGCCCTGGCGTGGGTGGGTATCAACCCACGTCACTACCTGACGATTCGCGTCACCCTGCCGGTGGCGGGGTTGGTCACTAGCAGTCTAGTACCGCCCCGCCAGGACGCTAACGCCGCCTCCAGGGTCTATACTCACCCCAGGAAGCGATCCGGCGAGCGGGAAGCATGCCCGATGGCGGCTGGCCATACTGTGACCGTCTTATCGACACTATCGTGACCTGGAATTAGACTGACGAGTTGCCCCGCCGCTAAGGTACTTTCAGGCGCTTTCGCAACGACTCGAGACGACAAACTGGACAGGGATTGCATCGTCACATGGCCTCCGAACCGGTTCCGCTGAGCGGCTTGGCCCGGCGCCTGGTCGAGGAAAACATCCTCGACGCCGACTCCGCGATCAGATCCACCGAGGAAGCGCGTAAGGAAGGTACGCCTTTCGTCGCCTATCTCGTGTCGAACGGGCTGGCCGAATCCCGGACCATCGCCGTGAGCGCTTCCGAGGAGTTCGGGGTCCCGCTTCTCGATCTGTCGGCCTTCGACGTCGAATCCATTCCGAAAGACCTGGTCAAGGACAACCTGATCCGGCAGCACAACGCCCTGCCGCTGGTGCGGCGCGGCATGCGCCTGTTCGTGGCCGTTTCCGACCCGACCAACCTCCAGGCCCTGGACGAGATCAAGTTCCAGACCGGCGTGAACACCGAAGCCGTGCTGGTGGAGGAAGACAAGCTCCAGACGCTGATCGAGCAGTTTCTCAACCGCCAGGATGAGAATGCCCTCGGCGACCTCGGCGACGACGACCTCGAAGACCTCGACATGGAGGCGATGGACGACGCCGACGACGACAACGAGGTCGATCCCCGCGCCGCCACCGACGACACGCCGGTGGTCCGGTTCGTCAACAAGATGCTGCTGGACGCCATCAAGTCCGGGGCCTCGGACATCCATTTCGAGCCGTACGAGAAGACCTATCGGGTGCGGTTCCGGACCGACGGCATCCTGCACGTGGTAGCGACGCCGCCGTCGAACCTCGGGACCCGCCTGGCCGCGCGCCTGAAGGTCATGTCGGAACTGGACATCTCCGAGCGCCGCGTCCCCCAGGACGGGCGCATCAAGATGAAGCTGTCCAAGACCCGGGCCATCGACTTCCGGGTCAACACGCTGCCCACCCTGTGGGGCGAAAAAATCGTGCTGCGGATCCTCGATCCCGGCAGCGCCAAGATGGGCATCGAGGCCCTCGGCTTCGAGGATGACCAGCAGAAGTACTTCCTCGAAGCGCTGGCCCGGCCCCAGGGCATGATCCTGGTGACCGGCCCGACGGGCAGCGGCAAAACCGTGTCGCTGTACACCGGCCTGAACATCCTCAACACGGCCGAGCGCAACATCGCCACGGCCGAGGACCCGGTCGAGATCAACCTCGAGGGCATCAACCAGGTCAACGTGAACAACCGGGTGGGCCTCGACTTCGCCTCGGCGCTGCGCTCGTTCCTGCGCCAGGACCCGGACGTGGTGATGGTCGGTGAGATCCGGGACCTGGAGACCGCCGAGATCGCCATCAAGGCCGCTCAGACGGGTCACCTGGTGCTGTCCACCCTGCACACCAACTCCGCAGCGGAGACGCTGACGCGTCTGCGCAACATGGGCGTGCCGGCCTTCAACCTGGCCACCAGCGTGGCGCTGATCATCGCCCAGCGGCTGGCCCGGCGGCTCTGCCCCAACTGCAAGCGCACCATCGACGTGCCGAAGGAGACCCTGGAGGCGGAAGGCTTCACGGAAGAGCAGATTTCCCGGGGCTTCGAGGTGTACGAAGCCAATCCCGACGGCTGCGCCAAGTGCAAGGACGGCTACAAGGGCCGGGTCGGGATTTATGAAGTAGTTAAAATAACCAGAGAGATGTCCCGGATTATCATGGAGGACGGAAACAGCCTCGAGCTGGCCCAGCAGGCCCGCGAACTGGGCTTCAACGATCTCCGGGCATCCGGACTGGAAAAAGTCATCCAGGGTGTCACCAGCCTCGTCGAGGTCAACCGGGTAACCACGGGACACTAGGCAAATGGCCGAAAGCGCGACATTCCTCTGGGAAGGCACAGACCGCCAGGGCAAAAAAGCCAAGGGCGAGATCTCCAGCACCAATCCGGCCATCGCCAAGGCTGAGCTGCGGCGGCAGGGCATCAATGCCACCAAGGTGAAGAAGAAGACGAAGAGTCTCTTCTCAGGCAGTGGCGGCAGCGTCAAGCCCGCTGACATTGCACTGTTCACCCGCCAGATGGCGACCATGATGCGGGCTGGTGTTCCGCTCGTTCAGGCGTTCGAAATCGTCGCAGATGGTGTAGAGAAACCCAAGGTCGGCGAATTGATCCGGCAGATCCGCAACGACGTCGCCGGAGGCAGTAGCTTCGGGGCGGCGCTACGCAAGCATCCAGCCCACTTCGACGATCTGTTCTGCAATCTCGTGGAAGCCGGTGAGCAGTCTGGTGCCCTGGAAACGATGCTCGACCGCATCGCAACCTACAAGGAAAAAACCGAGTCGCTGAAAGCCAAGGTGAAGAAAGCAATGACGTACCCCATCGCGGTACTCGTCGTTGCCTTCGTCGTGACCGGCATTCTGTTGATCTACGTCGTACCCCAATTCGAACAGGTGTTCGCCGGATTCGGCGCCGAGCTCCCTGCATTCACTCAAATGGTCATTGGCCTGTCGGAATTCGTCCAGGCATGGTGGTTCGTCATCCTGATCGGGATCATCGGCGCGGTCTTCGGCTTCATCACCGCGAGAAGGAGATCTCAGAAGCTGCGTGAAGCCATCGACCGTCTATCACTGAAGGCTCCGATTGCGGGAACAATCATCGAGAAATCCGCAGTTGCCCGATTCTCCCGCACATTGTCCACGACATTCGCGGCAGGCGTGCCACTCGTGGAGGCACTCAATTCAGTTGCGGGATCGACGGGCAACTCGGTCTTCGTCGAGGCGGTTTACAAGATTCGGGACGACGTGTCGTCCGGCCAGCAGCTCAACACGTCCATGAAGCTGACCAACGTCTTTCCGAACATGGTCATTCAGATGGTGGCCATCGGTGAAGAAGCCGGCGCGCTGGATTCCATGCTGGACAAAGCCGCCAGCTACTACGAAGAGCAGGTCGACAACCTGGTCGACAACCTGACGGCGCTGATGGAGCCCATGATCATGGCCGTGCTCGGCGTGCTGGTCGGCGGCCTGATCATCGCCATGTACCTGCCCATCTTCCAGCTCGGCCAGGTGGTGGGTGGCTGATGCTGCCTCGTAGGAGCGGCCTCCCGGCCGCGAGGCGGCTCCTGCGATTCGCGGCCGGGAGGCCGCTCCCACAGCTACCTGCATGACCGAGACGCTTCTGGAATACGGCTGGCTCGGACTGGTCCTCGCCATCTGGGTGGGGCTGTGCGTCGGCAGCTTCCTGAACGTCGTGATCTACCGCCTGCCCGTCATGCTGGAGCGTCAGTGGCAGGCGGAGGCGCGCATGGTCCTGCACGGCGCGTCGTCCGAGGACGAGGCGGCGGCAGAGCAGCAGCCGCCGTTCAACCTGATGGTCCCCCGCTCCCGCTGCCCGAGCTGCGACGCGCAGATTCTCGCGTGGCAGAACGTGCCCGTGATCAGCTGGATACTGTTGGGCGGCAAGTGCGCGAAGTGCGGCACGCCCATTCCCAGGCGCTACCCGCTGGTCGAAGCGCTGACCGCGTTTCTGTCCGTCGCCGTGCTGGCCCTGTTCGGCTTCACCTGGCTCGGCCTGGCGGCGCTGACCTTCACCTGGGTGCTGGTGGCGCTGACCTTCATCGACTACGACACCCAGCTCCTGCCCGACCAGCTCACCCTGCCGCTGCTCTGGCTGGGGCTACTCACCAATGTGTACGGCGGCTTCACGGATCTGACCGCCGCCGTCGTGGGGGCCGTCGCCGGCTACCTGTTCCTGTGGACCACCTACTGGGGCTTCAAGCTGATCACCGGCAGGGAAGGTATGGGCTACGGCGACTTCAAGCTGCTGGCCGCCATCGGCGCCTGGCTCGGCTGGCAGGTGCTCCCCGCCGCCATTCTGGTCGCTGCCGGCGTCGGCCTGCTGTACGCGGTGGCGACCGGCGTCACCGGTCGCCGCGAAGCTGCCCAACCCATCCCCTTCGGCCCATTCCTGGCGATCGCCGGTTGGGTCTGCATGGTTCAGCGTGATACGGTTCTGCGCCTGTTCCTAGGCTGAACGTCCTGATGTCTCGATTCGTGGTCGGTCTCACCGGCGGTATCGGCAGTGGCAAGACCGCCGTATCCGACCGTTTTCAGGCGCTTGGCGCCCACGTCGTCGATGGCGACCTCGCGTCGCGGGCGGTGCTGGCGCCCGGCCAGCCGGCGCTGGACGCCGTCGCCGAACGATTCGGTCCCCGGATCCTGAAGGCCGACGGCAGCCTGGACCGGGCCGCCCTGCGCCAGCGGGTGTTCGCCAGGGAAGACGACCGCCGCTGGCTGGAGGCTCTCACCCACCCGCTCATCGGCGCCTGGCTGCGCGACCAGCTCGCGGCCGGCACCTCGGCCTACTGCCTGCTGGTCAATCCGATACTGATCGAGTCCGGCCAGGCGTCACGCTGCGACCGGGTGCTGGTGGTGGACGCGCCCGAATCCGTCCAGATCGAGCGGACCATGGCCCGGGACGGCAACAGCGAGGCCCAGGTGCGCGCCATCATGGCGGCCCAGGTGGATCGGGAGCGGCGTCTGGCCGCGGCCGACGACGTGATCGTCAACGACGGCGACCTCGCCCACCTCGACGCCGAGGTCGCGCGCCTCCACGAACGCTATCTGGCGATGGTGGACTCATGACCGAACCGACCCCACGCATCGTGCTGTGCCCCACCTGCGGCAAACGGGTGAAATGGTCGGCGAAGAACGAGTTCCGTCCGTTCTGTTCCGAGCGCTGCAAGCTGATCGACCTGGGCGGCTGGGCTTCCGAGCAGCACCGGATCCCCGGGGACCGGGACGAGGACGACGTCCTGACCGGCGACCTGGACGAAGACCCGTAGGAGCGGCCTCCCGGCCGCGATCGCGCCCGCCAGGGCGCGCCAACGCGAGAAATCTTCTCAGGTGCGGTATTCCGCGTTGATCTTCACGTACTCGTAGGACAGATCGGTGGTCCACACCGTTTCGGCGGCGTCGCCGCGTCCGAGTACCACCCGCACGGTGAACTCCGGCTGCGCCATCACGCGCGCGCCGTCCTCCTCGCGATAGTCGTCCGCCATCAGCCCACCCCGGGCGACACAGACGTCGTCCAGGAACAGATCGACCCCGGCGGTATCGAGATCGGCCACGCCGGCGCGGCCGATGGCCATGCAGAACCGGCCCCAGTTCGGATCGCCGGCGAAGATCGCGGTCTTGATGAGCGGCGATTCGGCGATGGTGTAGGCCACGTCCAGGGCCTCCGCGCCGGTGGCCGCGCCCTCCACACGCACCGTCACGAAGCGGGTCGCACCCTCTCCGTCCCGCACGATGGCCTGGGCCAGCAGGCGGGCGACATCGGTCAGCGCCTCGGCCAGCGCCGTGTAGCCCGGATCCTGCTCGCCGCTGACGACCGGGTGCTCCGCCTGGCCCGTGGCGCAGACCACGAAGGCATCGTTGGTGGAGGTGTCACCGTCCACGGTGATCCGGTTGAAGCTGGCGTCGGCGGCCCGCCGAACCAGCCCGGCCAGGCACGCCCCGTCGATCTTCGCGTCGGTGCAGACGAATCCGAGCATCGTCGCCATGTCCGGCCGGATCATGCCCGCGCCCTTGGCGATGCCGGTGACGGTGACCGTGGCGCCCCCCACCTCGACCTGCCGGCTCACCGCCTTGGGCCCCGTGTCGGTGGTCATGATGGCGCGGGCCGCATCGGCCCAACGGTCGGCCCGGGCAGAGGCGACGGCCGCCGGCATGGCCTCGACCATCCGGTCCACGGGCAGCCGCACGCCGATCACCCCCGTGGAGAACGGCAGCACCGACCCCCTGGGCACGCCGGCCGCGTCCGCCGCGGCATCACACACCTGCCTCGCGTCCTCGAGGCCGGGTGCGGCGGTGGCCGCATTGGCGTTGCCGCTGTTGATGACCAGCGCGCGCACGCCGCCGCGCGCGATCGCCTGCTCGGCGAGAATCACCGGCGCCGCGCGGAAGGCGTTGCGGGTGAACACGCCGGCGGCGACGCTGCCTTCCGGCAGCAGCATCACGACCAGATCCTGCCGGCCGGGCGGCGGCGCCGCAGAGGTCTTCTTGATGCCGGCGAACGTGGTACCGATGGCCACCCCGGGAACCGGGTGCAGCTCGCCGAGCGGAGGGAGGTTAACGGCCATCAGATCGTCCTGCTAAGGGGCACTGTAGGAGCGGCCTCCCGGCCGCGATCGCGCCCGCGAGGGCGCTGCCCCGGCGGGATACGGTTCCACCGTCAGGCGGCCTGGCCGTGACAGTGCTTGAACTTCTTGCCGGAGCCGCACGGGCAGGGCTCGTTGCGCCCCACCTTGCGCTCGTTGCGCACGAAGGTCTCGGGCTTCGGCTGGCCGTCCGGTTCCGCGCGGGCCGGACCCTGACGACCCTGGGGCGACGGCGCCTCGGCGGCCTGGGAGGCCTGCAGGGCGGAAGCCTCGGCGTGGCTGTAGCGCATCCGCTGCTCGGCTTCCTCGCGGCGCCGGCGCTCGGCTTCCTCGACGTCCTCGGGTTTCTCGATCTGCACCCGTGACAGCAGCCGTACGGCATCGCGCTTGATGTTGCCCAGCAGCTCCTGGAACAGCTCGAAGCTCTCGCGCTTGTACTCCTGCTTGGGCTGTTTCTGGGCGTAGGCGCGCAGGTGAATGCCCTGGCGCAGATGATCCATGAGCGCCAGGTGCTCCTTCCAGCGCTGGTCGAGGATCTGCAGCATGATCTGCTTCTCCACCAGACGCATGTCGACGCCCTGCTCCGCCCACTCGGCTTCCTTGGCCGCGTACTCCGCTTCGATCTGCTCGAGAATCCTGCGCTTGAGCGACTCCTCGTTGAGATCGTCGTCCTCTTCGAGCCACTGGCCGACGGGCTGGCGGCTGGCGAAGTCCGTCAGCAGGGCCTGCTCGAGCCCTTCGACGTCCCACTGTTCCTCGACGCTCTGGGGCGGCACGTAGTACTCCACCACCTCCATCACCACTTCCTCGCGGATGCCGGCCACGGTGTCGGAGATGTCGTCGGCGGCCATCAGCTCGCGGCGCTGCTGGTAGATCACCTGGCGCTGGTCGTTGGCGACGTCGTCGTACTCGAGCAGGTTCTTGCGGATGTCGAAGTTGTGTCCTTCGACCTTGCGCTGCGCCTTCTCGATGGCGTTGTTCACCATGCGATGCTCGATCGCTTCGCCCTTCTCCATGCCGATGGACTGCATCAGGCCGCGGATGCGGTCCGACGCGAAGATGCGCATCAGGTTGTCTTCCATCGACAGATAGAAGCGGGTGGAGCCCGGGTCCCCCTGCCGGCCCGAGCGGCCCCGGAGCTGGTTGTCGATGCGCCGGGACTCGTGCCGCTCGGTGCCGATGATGTGCAGGCCGCCGGCCTCGATCACCTGGTCGTGGCGGCGCTGCCATTCGGTCCTGGCCGCCTCGATCTGCGCTTCGGTGGGATCGTCGAGCCTGGCGACCTCGGCCTCCCAGTTGCCGCCGAGCACGATGTCCGTGCCGCGGCCGGCCATGTTGGTGGCGATGGTCACCGCGCCGGGGCGGCCGGCCTGGGCGACGATCTCCGCCTCGCGCTCGTGCTGCTTGGCGTTCAGCACGTTGTGCTCGATCTTGCGCCGGGTCAGCTCCGCCGACAGGCGCTCCGACGACTCGATGGAGGCCGTCCCCACCAGCACCGGCTGGCCGCGCGCCATGCAGTCCACGATGTCCTCGACGATGGCGTCGTATTTCTCGTCGATGGTCAGGTAGACGAGGTCGTTGTGGTCCTTGCGGATCATCGGCTTGTGGGTGGGAATCACCACCACGTCCAGGCCGTAGATCTGGCGGAATTCGAAGGCCTCGGTATCCGCCGTGCCGGTCATGCCGGACAGCTTCGAATAGAGGCGGAAGTAGTTCTGGAACGTGGTCGAGGCCAGCGTCTGGGGCTCGTTCTGGATGCGCACCCCTTCCTTGGCCTCGATGGCCTGGTGGATGCCCTCGGACCAGCGCCGGCCCGGCATGGCCCGGCCGGTGTGCTCATCGACGATGACCACCTCGCCGTTGGTCACCATGTACTGCACGTCGCGTTTGAACAGAAAGTGCGCCTTCAGCGCCGCGTGCACGTGGTGCAGCAGGCCGAGGTTGGTGGCCGCGTACAGGCTGTCACCTTCCTCGAGCAGGCCCATGCGGACCAGCTCTTCCTCGACCTTCTGGTGGCCCTGCTCCGTCAGTTCGACCTGACGGTTCTTCTCGTCGACGCTGAAGTCGCCTTCCGGCTCGGCTTGAGCGTCCTCGAGCTGCCCCGGAGGCACCTGCTTGAGCCGCGGCGCGAGCTTGTTGATCTTGAGATAGAGCTCGGTGCTCTCCTCGGCGGGCCCGGAGATAATGAGCGGCGTGCGCGCCTCGTCGATCAGGATCGAATCCACCTCGTCGACGATGGCGAAATTCAGGTCGCGCTGGTACTTGTCCTCCAGCGTGAACGCCATGTTGTCGCGCAGATAGTCGAAACCGAACTCGTTGTTGGTGCCGTAGGTGATGTCCGCCCGGTAGGCGGCGCGCTTGTCAGCAGGATTCTGGCCGGACTGCACCACCCCCACCGTGAGCCCGAGGGCCTGATAGATGGGCCCCATCCATTCGGCGTCCCGGCGGGCGAGGTAGTCGTTGACCGTCACGACGTGGACGCCGTGGCCCTCGAGCGCGTTCAGGTAGGCGGCGAGCGTGGCCATGAGGGTCTTGCCCTCACCGGTACGCATCTCGGCGATGCGCCCTTCGTGCAGGGTGATGCCGCCGATGAGCTGCACGTCAAAGTGACGCATGCCCTTGGTCCGCCGGGCCGCCTCACGAACCGCCGCGAAGGCTTCAGGCAGCACGTCGTCGAGACCCTCCCGCCCCTGCAGCCGCGAGCGCAGCTCGTCCGTCACCGCGCGCAGCTCGTCGTCGGATCTGCTCTCGAAATCCGGCTCCAGGGCGTTGATCCGGGCGACCACCTTGCCCATACGCCGGAGCTCGCGGGAGTTCTTCGTGCCGAATATCTTACGTAGCAAGGCTGGCTCGATCCGTGGTTTGGCGAGGATGCGGCATCTTACCGCTTTGGACCCGCGGTATAAACGAGCGTTCGCCCCCGCACACCCCCGTAGGAGCGGCCTCCCGGCCGCGATTCCGCCCGCACCGGCCGCTCACGTCCGGCGGATCGGCGAACCCTGGGGCCGTCGCATGGGTATGGGGATCGCGGCCGGGAGGCCGCTCCTACGGGCTGTATGGGTGAGGGATCCGGCGCGCGAATCAGCGTCGGGCGACGTAGGCCTTCGGGTCGACGTGGCGGCCGTTCTTCAGCACCTCGAAGTGCACGTGCGGGCCCGTCGAGCGCCCGGAGGAGCCCATGGTGCCGATGACCTGGCCCTTCTTGACGATGTCGCCCGTGCTGACGGCGAGGGACTCGTGATGGCCGTAGCGGGTCACGTAGCCGTCGCCGTGGTTGACCTCGACCATCTCGCCGTAGCCGTAGCGCTTGCCGGCGAAGGTCACGACCCCGCTGGCCACCGCCACGACGTCGGAGCCCTCGCGACCGGCGAAATCGACGCCGGCATGCCAGGCCATCTGGCCGCTGAACGGGTCCACGCGCTTGCCGTAGTCCGAGGACATCCAGCCCCAGGTCACAGGGCGACCCGCGACCTCGGTGCCCTGGTGGTACTCCCGGTCGCTGAGCAGCGACTCCAGCACCTCGAGCTCGGACTCCCGGGCCCGGAGCTGCATCGACAGCCCCGCCAGGTTCGACTGCAGCTCAGTCCACGCCAGCGGGTTCTCCCGGGCGGCGGTCGGGCCACCGACCGGAGCCGGCATGTCGAAGGAGAACTCGCCTTCCTCGAGATCGGCCACCTCGGTGACGCGGGCGCCGAGGGCCTCCATCCGCATCAGCCGGGCCTGCATGGCCGCGAGCTGCCGGCCCACCGCCTGCGCTTCGGCTTCCGAGCGCGCCTGGAGCGCGTCGATCTGCTCGCGCTGCTCGGCAATGCGCTGCTGCCACTCGGCGACGAGGGCCTCGTCGGCGGCACCGGAGGAGAACAGGGTTGCGGTAACATAGGAGGCGGAGGACAGGAGCAGAGCGGTACAGAAGGCGAAGGCGGCTGCGTGCCAGGGCGTCAGCCGGACGGCGCGGACGCGTCCCTTCGCACGCCCGTTCTCCTTGAGCAGTATGATCCTCATACGCGAATTGTAGTTCTGATACGGTTGTTGTCTTCGGGCGCGGCACCCCTTCCCGGGCGCCAGCCCTGATCACCATCGCGAACGCCATCACAGAAATCACGTAACGACGCAGGACGGTGTGAATTCAAGTGTCCCGCAGCAAGATAGATGATCTGTTGAGTGAACGCCACCGGCGATTTACTCATGCACATACTCCATTGCAGAAGCTTCTCCGGCGCGCTGCGAATCAGGAATCCTGGACCGCGCAGCTCCGCGCACTGCTGCCTGCGCCGCTGGCCGGCGAGTGCAGCGTCACCGACGTCCGCGGCGACACCGTCGTCATCGCCTGCCGCAACGCCGCGGCCGCGACGCGCCTGCGGTTCATGACCGACGACCTCGTCGCAGATCTCTCTCAGCTCGCCGACTTCCGTCACGTGCGGCGCGCGAAAGTGCGCGTCTCGGCGACCTGACGGCTCACGGCTGCCGCGTGACCATTATCCGCTCCAATCGGGCGGCCGACTGAGAACTGATCGGCAAAAGCCACGCCCGCCGGCGATCCGCCGACCCGCTGGAGTAGCTCGGATCAGGTGCCTTCGACGGCCAGGCGGCGGCCGAAGGCGATGGGCGCGCGCTCCTCGTCCTCGAACGTGACGATCTCCCAGGCGTCCGCATCGGCGAGCACCTTGCGCAGCAGCGCATTGTTGGGGCCGTGGCCGCTCTTGTGACCCGTGAACGAGCCGATGACGCTGTGCCCCAGCAGGTAGAGATCGCCGATGGCGTCGAGAATCTTGTGCTTGGCGAACTCGTCCGCCAGGCGCAGGCCGTCGTCGTTCAGAATGCGGTAGTCGTCGACCACCACCGCGTTGTCCAGGCTGCCGCCCCGCGCCAGGTTCATGGACCGCAGCTTCTCGTAGTCGGCGAGGAACCCGAAGGTGCGGGCACGGCTCACTTCCTTGACGAACGCCATGGTCGAGAATTCCACGCTCGCCGTCTTGCTGTGACGGCGGAACACCGGATGGTCGTACAGCAGGGTGTACTCGACGCGAAACCCGTCGTAAGGCGCGATCTCGGCCCGTACGTCGCCCTGTTCGAAGATCACCGGCTTGCGGATGCGGATGAATTTCTTGAGGGCGTTCTGCTCCTCGATGCCGGCCGACTGAAGCAGAAACACGAACGGTGCGGCGCTGCCGTCCATGATCGGCAGCTCGGGCGCGCTGACGTCGACGAACGCGTTGTCGATGCCGAGCCCGGCGAACGCCGACATCAGGTGCTCGACGGTGGCGATGGAGACCCGGCCGTCGGTCAGCGTCGTCGCCATGGTGGTGTCGCCGACGTTGTCCACCCGGGCGGGGATGGCCACCGGCGGCTCGAGGTCCGTGCGCACGAAGACGATGCCGGTGTCCACCGGCGCCGGCCGCAGCGTGAGATAGACCTTCTCGCCGGTGTGCAGACCCACGCCCGTCGCGCGGATCACGTTTTTCAGGGTTCTCTGGAGGAGCGCCTTGGACATCGTCAACCGTGTCGCTGGAATGCCGGGATAACGTCCCGAAACGTCGGGCATGCTAACAAAGCGCCCGTACCCCAAGTATGGCAGGCATTCACATATTTGTTACATTTTGTTTCCGACCCGATCCGCCGGATTCATTCGTGGGAGCGCTCTCCCGAGCGCGATTCCCGCACGCAACGGTCGATCGCGCCCGGGAGAGCGCTCCCACAGATGCCGATGAGGCGCGTCGATGCAGGCAGCCCGGGCAGAAAGCCGCCCGGGCCGCCGTACCGACCCCACGGCCTCAGTCCGCCTGGCGACGCAGGAACGCCGGGATGTCGATCCACTCGTCCCGATCGCCGATGTCCTGGTCCAGAGCGAGATTGCTCTGCTGGGACACCATGGCGTCACGCTGGCGGAACACGGTGGGCCGCTCCAGGTCCCGGCCGTAGTCCGGCTGCCCATTGGCGACGCGGGCGTCGGGCTGGGCGTCGGCCTCGGCCGGACGGGCCACCGGCTCGCGGCTGAGGTCGGCGGCGGTGTTGTTCACCACCACGCTGGGCTTCACCGGATCGCCGAGGCCGGTGGCAACCACCGTCACCTTGAGCTCGTCGCCGAGGTCCGGGTCGATCACCGTGCCGATCACCACCGTAGCCTGATCGGAGGCGTACTCCTCGATGACGTTGCCGACGTCGATGAAGTCGCCCATGGACAGGTCCGGCCCGGCCGTGACGTTGACCAGGATGCCGCGCGCGCCGTGCAGATCCACGTCCTCGAGCAGCGGGCTCTTGATGGCGGCTTCCGCAGCTTCCTGGGCGCGATGTTCGCCCGCCGCCCGGCCGGTGCCCATCATCGCCATGCCCATCTCGGACATCACCGTCCGGACGTCGGCGAAGTCGACGTTGATCAGGCCGTGACGGATGATCAGGTCGGCAATGCCCTGAACCGCGCCGAGCAGCACGTCGTTGGCCGCCGCGAACGCCTCCAGGATGCTCGCCCGCTCACCGAGCACGCCGAGCAGCTTGTCGTTGGGGATCGTGATCAGCGAGTCCACGTGCTCCTGAAGCTGCGCGATGCCGCGCTCGGCCACCGCCAGGCGCTTCTCGAACTTGAACGGCCGGGTCACCACGGCCACGGTCAGGATGCCGAGCTCCTTCGCCACCTGGGCGACGATGGGCGCCGCACCCGTGCCGGTTCCGCCGCCCATGCCGGCGGTGATGAACACCATGTCGGCGCCGGAGAGCACCTCGGCGATGCGGTCGCGGTCCTCCAGAGCCGCTTCCCGGCCGACGTCCGGATTGGCACCCGCGCCGAGACCGCGGGTGATGGTGCTGCCGAGCTGCAGCAGCGTCTTCGCCTCGAGCGCCTTGAGCGCCTGGGCATCCGTGTTGGCGGCGATGAAATCCACGCCCTCGACGTTGTTGGTCACCATGTGCTGGACGGCGTTGCCGCCGCCCCCTCCGACGCCGACGACCTTGATCACGGCGCTTTGCGGGGCACTGTCTACGATTTCGAACATCTCGAACTCCTCAAAAATTTTCGCTAAGCCATTTCTTCAGGCGGCCGAAGCCGCCGGTGCCGCGCGCTCTTTTCCGGCCGCGTTGTTCTTGTTCCCGTTCCCTGCCGTACATCAGCAGGCCGACGCCGGTGGCGTACACGGGATTTCGAATGATGTCCTTCAATCCCACCACGTTGCGTGGTGCCCCCTGGCTCACCGGCATGTGGAAGATCTCCTCCGCAAGCTCGATGACGCCTTCTATCTTCGATGCTCCGCCCGTGAGCACGATGCCCGCCGCGACCAAGTCCTCATAGCCGCTGCGGCGCAGCTCCGCCTGGACGAGCGTGAACAGCTCGTCGTAGCGGGGTTCCACCACTTCCGCCAGGGCCTGGCGGGACAGCTCCCGGGACGGCTTGTCGCCGACGCCGGGAACCTGGATGGTCTCTTCCGGACCTGCGAGCTGAGTCAGCGCGCAGGCGTACCGAATCTTTATTTCCTCGGCGTTCTGCGTCGGTGTGCGCAGCGCCATCGCGATGTCGTTGGTCACCTGGTCACCGGCGATCGGTATCACCGCCGAGTGCCGGATCGCCCCGTGGGTGAAGATGGCGATGTCCGTGGTGCCGCCACCGATGTCCACCAGGCACACGCCTAGCTCCCGCTCGTCCTCGGTCAGCACCGCGTAGCTGGAGGCGAGCTGCTCGAGGATGATGTCGTTGACGTGCAGGCCGCAGCGCTCGATGCATTTCTCGATGTTCTGCGCCGCGTTCACCGCGCAGGTCACCATGTGCACCTTGGCTTCCAGCCGCACGCCGGACATGCCGAGCGGTTCCTTGACCCCCTCCTGGCTGTCGATGATGTACTCCTGCGGCAGCACGTGGAGGATCTTCTGGTCTGCCGGAATGGCCATCGCCTGGGCCGCATCCAGCACCCGGTCGACGTCCTGGGGGTACACCTCGCCGTCGCGGATGGCGACGATGCCGTGGGAGTTGTGGCTCTTGATGTGGCTGCCGGCGATGCCCGCGTACACGGCGTCGATCTGGCATCCGGCCATCAGCTCGGCTTCTTCGACCGCCCGCTGGATGGAGTGCACCGTCGACTCGATGTTGACCACCACGCCCTTCTTGAGCCCCCGGGAAGGATGGGAGCCGATGCCGATGATCTCGAGCTCGCCCTCCGGGTCGATCTCGCCGACGATCGCCACCACCTTGCTGGTGCCGATGTCGAGGCCGACGACTTTCTTCAGGTCGCTATCGGAGGGCATAGTCCGTTCCCAATGATTCCCGGTTCTCTTCGTTCCAACGCACCGCCAGGCCGTTGCCGTATCGGGTATCGACGTGGGCGAGCACTTCGCCGCGGGCCGACAGTCCTCGCCGCCAGGCCGTCAGGAACCGATCCAGCCGCTCGCCGAGCGCCTCGTTGCCGAGCTCCACGGTGATGCCGCGCTCGAGGGTCAGCCGCCACTCGCCGAGCGCGTTCTCGTCGAGGCGCGCGAGGCGCATGTCCTCGGTCGCCAGGCGCGAGGCCAGCATCTGATAAACCTCCATCGCCCGCCGCGGCGGCGCCAGGGAGGTGGACAGCGTCGGCACGTCCGCGCCCCCCTCCGCCATCGACACGACCTTGCCGGCGGAGGTCAGGTAGCCGCCGTCGCCCCAGGCCGCCACCACGGACTCCTTCTCCACACGGATGACCAGGCCGTCCGGCCAGGCGCGGCGGACCGCCACCGCGCGGGGCCAGGACAGGGCCCGGATGCCCTGGCCCAGCTCGTCGAGATCGAGGGACAGCACCCCCTGATCGAGACGTTCGCTCACCACGGCCTGGATCGCGGCCTGCTCGGCCGCGGTCAGCGGGCCCTCGACCTTCACCGAGCGCACCGGACGATCGAGCTGATGCCACACCGACCACCCCGCCACACCCAGGGCGAGCACCACCACGGCGGCGATCACGTTGCGGATCATCGTCCTCCCTCCGCCGCCGGGCCGGCGAGCGTGTTGGAGATCTGATTCACGTTGCCGGCTCCCTGGACCATCACCACGTCGCCGTCGCGAACCAGACCGGGCAGCAGCCCGAGGGCTTCCTCCGGCGTCTCCGCGAACACGGGCTCGACGCCGCCGCGCTGACGGATGGCCCGGGCCAGGGCCTTGCCGTCGGCGCCGGCGAGCGGCTCCTCGCCGGCCCCATAGACCTCCAGCAGTACCAGCGCGTCGATGCCGGACAGAACCCGCACGAAATCCTCGAACAGATCCCGGGTGCGGCTGTAACGGTGGGGCTGGTAGGCCATCAGCAGGCGCCGCTCGGGCCACACCGCGCGGGCGGTCTCCACCACCCGGGCGATCTCGGTGGGATGGTGGCCGTAGTCGTCGACCAGGGTGACCCGGGCGTCGCCGATGCGCACCTCGTCGGTGATCTGAAAACGCCGTCCCACCCCGGAGTAGGCGGCCAGCCCGCCGACGATGGCCTCGTCGGGCAGGCCCTCGTCCGTTGCCACGGCGACGCCGGCCAGCGCGTTCAGCACGTTGTGCCGGCCGGGCACCGCGAGGGTGATGTCGAGGTCGTCGTGACCGGCCGGCCGGTGGGCGCGGAACCGCCAGGCGCGGCCCTCCGTCGCCAGGTCCGTGGCGCGGAAGTCGGCGTCCTCGCCGAAGCCGTAGGTGAGCATCGGCCGGGCCACGTCCGGCAGAATGCTGCGCACCTCCGGGTCGTCGCTGCACAGCACCGCGGAGCCGTAGAACGGCAGGCGATGAAGAAACTCGACGAAGGTGCGCTTCAGCACGTCGAAGTCGTTGCCGTACGTGCTCATGTGATCGCGGTCGATGTTCGTCACCACGGCCAGCATCGGCTGCAGGTGGAGAAACGACGCGTCGCTCTCGTCCGCCTCGGCGACGATGTAGCGGCCGGCGCCGAGCCGGGCGTTGGTCCCGGTGCTGTTGAGCAGGCCGCCGATGACGAAGGTGGGGTCGAGGTCCGCGGCCTGGAAGATCGACGTCACCAGGCTCGTGGTCGTGGTCTTGCCGTGGGTGCCGGCGATGGCGATGCCGTGGCGGTAGCGCATCAGCTCGCCGAGCATTTCCGCCCGCCGCACCACCGGGATGCGGCGCTCGTGGGCGGCCTGCACCTCGGGGTTCGCCGGGTTGACGGCGGTGGACACGACCACCACGTCGCAGTCGCGGACGGCGGCAGCGTCGTGACCGATGCCGATCCGGGCGCCGAGCCCGCGCAGCCGGTCGGTGACGCTCGATGCCTTCAGATCCGAGCCGGACACCTCGTAGCCCTGATTGAGCAGCACTTCGGCGATGCCGCACATGCCGGCGCCGCCGATGCCGACGAAGTGAATGCGCCGGATCCGCCGCATTTCCGGAACCTGATAGGGCATCGCTTCAGCCACGGCGGCGCCCTCCCCTCGGTTTCGGCAGTCCCTCGAGCTGCACGCGCAGCACCAGGCCGAGCATGGCACAGCTCACCATCAGGCTGTTGCCGCCGTAGCTGACGAACGGCAGCGTCAGGCCCTTGGTGGGCAGCAGTCCCGTGTTGACGCCGATGTTGATGAGGCACTGGATGCCGAACAGCAGGCCAACGCCATAGGCCAGGTAGCCGCCGAAGGCGTCGCCGGCGTCGAGGTGCGCGCGGCCGAGGCGCAGGATGCGCACCACCAGCAGGGCGAACAGGCCCAGCACCACCAGCGCGCCGACCAGCCCGAGCTCCTCGGCGATGACCGCGTAGATGAAGTCGTTGTGGGCCTCGGGCAGATAGAACAGCTTCTGAATCCCTTCCCCCAGCCCGAGGCCGAAGATCTCGCCACGACCGAAAGCGATCAGCGCCTGGGTGAGCTGATAGCCGCTGCCGAAGGCGAATTCCCAGGGATCGACGAAGGTCACCAGCCGCTGTAGCCGGTAGGGCTGGAGAATGGCCAGGGCGCCGAGCAGCGCCGCGCCGACGGCGACGATGGCGAGGAAGTGGCGCAGCCGGGCCCCGGCCACGAACAGCAGGCCGCAGGTCGTCGCGGCCAGCACCACCGTCGTGCCGAAATCCGGCTGCAGCAGCAGCAGTACGGCCAGCATCGCCAGCATCGCCAGCGGCCGCAGCAGCGCCTGGGCGTCGTCGCGGATGCCGTCGTGAAACCGTTCCAGGTAACCGGCCATGTAGACCAGAAGCAGGAACTTGCAGGCCTCCGCCGCCTGCAGGGAGAAACCGCCGAGCCCGATCCAGCGGCGGGCGCCGTTCGCTTCCAGGCCGATGCCGGGCACCAGCACCAGCACGCACAGCACCATGGCCGCCAGCCAGGCGACGCGATGCCCCTGCCGCCACCAGGCCAGGGGTATGCACATCACGAACGCCAGCGCCGCGAGCGAAGCGACCAGAAACACGCCGTGCTTGAGCAGCAGGGTCTGGCTGATGGCCACGGACGCGGACGCCACCATGACCGTGCCCAGGGCGAGGATCGCCGCCCAGCACAGCACCAGCACCTGATCGATCCCGCGGCTCACGGCAGCGCCTCCACCGCCTCGGCAAAGGCCCGGCCGCGGTGCTCGTAGTTGCGGAACATGTCGAGGCTGGCGCAGGCGGGCGACAGCAGCACCAGGTCGCCGGGCGCGGCCGCCGCGGCAGCGGCGGCGACGGCGGCGTTCATGTCCGCGACGTGGACGATGGGCGCGCAGTCCGCCAGCACCCGGTTCAACGCCGGCGCGTCCCGGCCCATCAACACCACCGCCTTGACGAACCGGCCCACGGGCTCCGCCAGGGGCGAGAAGTCCGCGCCTTTGCCGTCGCCGCCGGCGATGAGCACGATGTGCCGGCGCCGGGCGTCGCCGAGGCCGGCCAGCGCCGCGAGCGCGGCGCCCACGTTGGTGGCCTTGGAGTCGTCGACGTAGTCGACGCCGTGCTTCCGGGCCACCGGCTCACAGCGGTGCGGCAGCCCCCGGAAGGAGCGGATCGGCTCCGCCAGCGCCGCCGGGGCGATGGCGTCGTCCGCCACGAGCGCGCAGGCGGCGAGCACGTTCAGCACGTTGTGGGAGCCGGCCAGCGGCAGCTCTTCCAGCGCGACGACCGCCTCGTCGCCCCGGACGATCATGGCGCGGCCGCCGTGCTCGACCACGCCCCAGTCTCCGGTCCCCGGCACGTCCAGGCCGAAGGTCACCACCGGCGCGTCCGCGCGCTCCGGCAGCGTGAGCGGGTCCGCCCGGTTCGCGACGACCCGTTCGGCGCTCGTGTAGATGCGGCGCTTGGCCGCCGCGTACGCGGCCAGCGAGCCGTGCCGGTCGAGATGATCCTCGGTGACGTTCAGCACCGTCGCAGCGCGGAACGGATAGGCCCCCATCCGCTCGAGCTGGAAGCTGGACAGCTCGAGCACGTAGCAGTTCCGCGGGGTGCGCAGCAGATCCAGCGCGGCTTCGCCGAGGTTGCCGCCCACGCCCGGATTCGAGCCGACCCCGGACAGCAGGTGCCCCGCCAGCGCCGTCACCGTGCTCTTGCCGTTGGTTCCGGTGATGGCGTACACCGGCGCGTCCACCGCCTGGCAGAACAGATCGATGTCGCTGTCGATGCGCGCGCCCGCCAGCCTGGCCCGCCGCACCAACTCGTGATCGAGGCCGATGCCGGGGCTGACCACCACGCGGTCGACCCCTTCGAAGCCCGTCCGGCAGGCGTCGGCGCCGAAGCGGAACTCGGCCTCGGGGCAGATCACCCGCGCTGCCTCGGCGTTCGCCGGCGCCTCGCGGGTGTCGAGCACCAGCAGGCGGTCGCGCCCCGCCAGATGCCGCAGGCAGGACAGGCCGGTCACGCCGGTGCCGATGATCGCGGTGTACGTCGTCATCGCAGCTTCAACGTCGACAGCCCGACCAGCACGAGCACCAGCGCGATGATCCAGAAGCGGACGATCACCCGCGGCTCGGGCCAGCCCTTGAGCTCGAAGTGGTGGTGAATGGGCGCCATGCGGAAGATGCGCTTGCCCGTCAGCCGGTACGAGGCGACCTGCAGCATGACCGACACGGCTTCCAGCACGAACAGCCCGCCCATGATGAACAGCACGATCTCGTGGCGCACGATGATGGCGACGATGCCGAGCGCGGCGCCGAGCGCCAGCGCCCCCACGTCACCCATGAACACCTGGGCGGGGTAGGTGTTGAACCAGAGGAACCCGAGCCCCGCGCCGATCAGCGAGCCGCAGAAGATGGAGAGCTCGCCGGCGTCGGGGATGAAGGGAATCTGCAGGTACTGGGAGAACTCCGCGTGGCCCACCAGGTAGGCGATCAGGCCCAGCGCGGCGCCGACCATGACCGTGGGCAGGATGGCGAGCCCGTCGAGCCCGTCGGTCAGGTTGACGGCGTTGCTGGTGCCGACGATCACGAAATAGCCGAGCACCACGTACCAGATGCCCATGGGAATCACGACCTCCTTGAAGAACGGCACGATGAGTGCCGTCTCGGCGTCGTACTCCGCGTTGACGTAGAGGAACACCATGGCGGCGAGGCCGACGATGGACTGCAGCAGGTACTTCCAGCGCGCGATCAGCCCGCGGCTGTTCTTGCGGGAGATCTTGAGATAGTCGTCGATCCAGCCGATCACGCCGAAGGCCATGGTGACCAGCAGAACGGCCCAGACGTAGCGGTTGCCGAGATCGCCCCAGAGCAGCGTCGTGATCAGGATGACGATCAGGATCAGCGCGCCGCCCATGGTCGGCGTGCCGGCCTTGGACAGATGGGATTCCGGCCCGTCCGAGCGCACGCTCTGGCCGATCTGGTAATGGGTCAGCCGGTCGATCACGTAGGGCCCGATCAGCAGCGACGTGCCGAGAGCGGTCACGACGCTGACCATGGTGCGGAACGTCAGATACTGGAACACCGAGAACCCGCTGACGTACTGGGCCAGGTATTCGGTCAGCCACAGCAGCATCAGCGTGCCTCCCCCATGAGCGATTCGACCAGCCCGCGATCGCTGAACGGCTCCCGCCGGCCGCGGATCTCCTGGTAGTCCTCGTGGCCCTTGCCGGCCACCAGCACCGTGTCGCCCGGACCGGCCGACGCCACCGCCGCAGCCACCGCCGCACGGCGGTCGGCGCAGGCCCGGACCGGCACGCGCCCGGACAGCCCGGCCCGCATGTCGTCGATGATGGCGTCGGGATTCTCCGAGCGCGGGTTGTCGCTGGTGAGCCAGAGCTCGTCGGCCCGGGCTTCCGCCGCGGCGGCCATCAGCGGCCGCTTGCCCGGATCCCGGTCGCCGCCGCAGCCGAACACGCAGATCAGCCGGCCTGTGGTCGCCGGCCGCAGCGCCGTCAGGACCTTCTCCAGCGCGTCGGGCGTATGGGCGAAATCGACCACCACCAGCGGCCGACCCGGCCGGACGAAGCGTTCCATGCGCCCCGGCACCGGCGCGAGATCGGCGAGGGCCGCCGCGACCTTGTCCAGCGCCACCCCGGCGTGACACAGGGCCGCCAGCGCGGCGGCGGCATTGGCCACGGCGAATGCGGCCGGCACCGGCACGGTCAGCGGCGCCTCGCCCCAGGGCGTGACCCACCGGCCGCGCGCAGCGCCACCGGCCAGGTCCACGTCCTGCCAGCGCACGTCCGCTGCCTCGGCGCCGTAGGTGATAACGTCCACGCCAGGCGCCAGCGAGCCCGCGAGCTCGCGGCCGAACGCGTCGTCGCCGTTCAGCACGGCGAGCTCGAGCCCCGGCCAGTGGAACAGGCGGGCCTTGGCCGCCGCGTAGGCGGCGGCGTCGGCGTGGTAGTCGAGATGATCCCGGGACAGATTCGAAAACAGCGCGGCCCGGAACGGCACGTCGTCGACCCGCTGCTGGGCGAGCGCGTGGGAGGACACCTCCAGCACCGCCCAGCCGCAGCCGTCGTCGCGCAGCGCCGCCAGACGCCGCTGGGTGGTGATCGGGTCCTCGGTGGTCAGGCGCGCCGGCGCCAGCGCGCCGACCCGGCCCCAGCCGATCGTTCCGAGATAGCCCGCCGGACGGCCGCAGCGGCTGGCCAGGTCGGCGAGGGAGTGGGCGATGGAGGTCTTGCCGTTGGTGCCGGTGACGCCCACGCAGTGCAGCGCGACGCCGGGATGGCCGTAGAGACGCGCCGCCAGCGCTCCGCGACGGCGCTGCAGGTCCGCCACCACGCAGACCGGCACCCGCCCTGACAGTTCCGGTATGGCGCGTTCCGCCAGCACGGCGACGGCGCCGCGGTCGACCGCGTCGGCCGCATGGTCGTGCCCGTCCGCTGCGGCGCCGCGGAACGCCACGAACGCGTCGCCCGGCGCGACCCGCCGGGAGTCCTCGGTCAACCCCTGGACCGCCACCGGCGGAACGTCGGGGGCCTCGAGCAGCTCGGCCAGCGTCAGGCTCATATCGACACCTCCGGCTCGACGCCGAGCAGGCGCAGCGCGCGGGCCGCCACCTGGCCGAACACCGGCGCGGCGACCGCGCCGCCGCCGTTGGCCTTGCCCCGGGGCTCGTTGATGACAACCACCATGACGAACCGCGGATCCGTCGCCGGAGCCATCCCCGCGAACAGCGCCACGTGGCGCTCGTCGTCGTAGCCCTGGGGCCCCACCTTGCGCGACGTGCCGGTCTTTCCGGCCACCCGGAACCCGGGCACCCGCGCCCGCGGCGCGGTGCCGGCGTCGCTGGTGACGGTCTCCATCATCTCCACGACGGTGCGCACCCGCTGGGCGTCGAACACCTGCCGGCCCTCCCGGGTGACGCGGTCCTGATGCAGGATGCTGACCGGCATGCGCTCGCCGCCCCGGGCCAGCGTCAGGTAGCCCTGGGCGAGCTGCAGGGGGGACACGGCCAGTCCGTAGCCGTAGGCCATGGTTGCCTGCACGATGGGGTTGCCGAGACCCTGGTTGGACACCCGTCCCGCGGTCTCGCCCGGCAGGCCGGTGCCGATGAACTCGCTGATCCCCGCCCGCCCGATCACGTCGAACACGGCCTCGGGGGGCAGGTCGAGCGCGACCTTGGCGATGCCGACCTGGCTGGACTTCTGCAGCGCCTGGGTCAGCGTGATCGCGCCGAGATTGCTCGGATCCTGGATCATCTTGGTCCGTACGCTGAAGAAGCCCGGCGCGGTGTCGATCACGCTATCGGGCTGCCAGCGGCCGGTCCCCAGCGCGGCCAGCACGGTGAACGGCTTGATGGTGGAACCCGGCTCGTAGGTGTCGGTCACGGCGCGGTTGCGCATCGCATCGCGCCGGCCGCTGGCCAGGGCTTCCGGATCGTTCGGGTTGTAGGACGGCTCGTTGGCCAGCGCCAGCACCTCGCCGGTACGGGCGTCGAGCATGACCAGCGAGCCGGATCGCGCGTGGTTGCCCGCCACCGCCGCCTTCAGCTCCCGGTAGGCGACGAACTGCAGACGCAGGTCGAGGCTCAGCGTAATGTCCTCGCCGTACCGGGGCGCCTCGTCGAAGGCCAGATCCTCGATGGTCTCGCCGCGCCGGTTCTTCAGCACCGTCTTGCGCCCCGGGCGCCCCCGCAGATGCTCGTCGTAGGACAGCTCGATGCCCTCGAGCCCGAGATCGTCGATGTTGGTCATGCCGACCACGTGGGCCGCCATTTCTCCGGCCGGATAGTAGCGGCGGTATTCCCGGCGGATGTACACACCGTCGAGCCCGAGGGCGCGAATGCGCTCCGCGACGTCCCAGGGCACGCGCCTGGCGAGGTACAGGAACTCACGCCCGGCGCTGGCCGCGAGCTGCGCCGCCAGGGCGTCCGGATCGCGGTCGAGCACCTCGGCCACCTGCTGCACGGCTTCCGCCGAGAGCTGCACGAAGCTCGGATCGGTCCAGATGGCGGCCACCGGCGTGCTCACCGCCAGAGCCTCGCCGTGACGGTCGTAGATGACGCCGCGGTAGGCCGGCAGCACTTCCTGGCGGACGGCCCGGGCATTGCCCTGCTCCTGCAGGAACTCCCGGTCGGTGACGTTCAGGAACACCACCCGCGCCGCGACGCCCGTGCAGCCGAGCAGGAACAGGATCACCACCACGTAGTGTCGCCACAGCTTCACGGCGCGAGCTGCTCCACCTTGTCCGGAAAACGCATGTCGAGCTCCGTCTCGGCGACCCGTTCGACGTTCTGGTAGGCCGACAGCGCGCTGCGCTCCAGCAGCAGGCGGCTGTGTTCCGCCAGGTGCTCGTCCTGGGCGCGCTGGGCCGCCTCCAGGTCGCCGTGCAGCAGACGCACGTCGTGACTCACCAAGGCGACCTGGACCCCGGACGCCACCACCGCGAGCAGCAGCGCCACCACCAGCAGTGCCTGCCTGACCGTCATGCCGCCTTCTCCAGCACCCGCAGCCGGGCGCTGCGGGCCCGGGGATTGGCGGCGGTCTCCGCCTCCCCCGGCACCCGCGACCGGCCGACCATCCGCGCCCGGGGCGCGGCCGCATCGCCGCGGACGGGCACGCCGCGCGGCACCGGCGGCGGCGACGCGAGCTCCCGGAAGAAGCGCTTCACCAGCCTGTCCTCCAGGGAGTGAAACGTGATGACGGCCAGCCGGCCCCCCGGCGCCAGCCGGTCGAACGCGGCCGACAGCCCGCGGGTCAGCGAACCGAGCTCGTCGTTCACCTGCATTCGCACGGCCTGGAACACCCGGGTGGCCGGATGCTTGCCGGGCGTGGGCCGGGGCTGGGCGGAACGCACCAGCTCGGCGAGCTCGCCCGTGGTGGCGAGCGGCCGGGCGGCGACAATGGCCGCGGCGATGCGGCGGGCGTAGCGTTCCTCACCGTACGTTTTCAGCACCCGGGCGATGTCCGCCTCCTCGGCCGTGTTGAGCCATTGCGCCGCGGTGGGTCCGCGGCTCGTGTCCATCCGCATGTCCAGCGGCGCGTCGTGGCGGAAGCTGAACCCGCGCACCGCGTCGTCGAGCTGGGGCGACGACACCCCGAGATCCATGAGCACGCCCTGCACCGACTCGATCGACAGGGCGTCGAGGAGCTCGTCGAGGTCGGCGAAGTTGCCGTGGACCATGCGCAGCCGGGCATCCTCCGCGGCCAGCGCCATCCCGGCGGCAATCGCCTCCGGATCCCGGTCGACGGCGATGACCAGGCTGTCCCGGCCCAGCAGGGCCAGCAGGGCCCGCGTGTGGCCGCCGCGCCCGAACGTGGCGTCCACGTAGATGCCGTCACGGACCGGCGCTCCAGCCGCACCGTCGTCCAGGCCGCAGACCACCGCGACCGCCTCGTCGAGCAGCACGGACCGGTGCGCGCCGCTCAAACCGACAGCCCGGTGAATTCCTCGGCGTCGGCGAGCTCCGCCACCGAATCGTCCGACAGCCAGTCCTCCATGCTCGCCTCCCAATGGGGCTCGCTCCAGATCTCGACCTTGTTGCCCTGCCCGACCAGCACGACCTTCTTGTCGAGACTGGCGTAGTCGCGCAGCTTCTGCGGCAGCAGCACCCGGCCGGAGGCGTCCGGCTCCAGGTCCGTCGCATGGCCGATCAGCAGCCGCTGCAGCGTGCGCGAGCGGGGGTTCAGGTTCGGCAGGTTCTCCAGCCTGCGCTGCACCTCCTCCCAGTAGGGGAGCGGATACAGCATCAGGCAGCGGTCCTTGGTATCGATGGTGACCACCAGGATGCCTTCCGAGACGGACGCCAGGCTGTCACGCACGCGCGCGGGCAGGGCCATCCGGCCTTTGCTGTCCAGGGTTGCGCTGTTGATGCCGCGAAACATGCCGCCTCGTTCCATCCGCCGCCAGGGCGGACGCCCTCCGCTGTCGCCGGGCGCCGGAGCGGCGCCTCAGACCAGATTCGATTCCGTGGCTGGGTGGTGGTGGGGACGCGAGGGACCGGGTCGCCGGGCAAGAGGCCTGGGCCGGACCCTATGCCTCACGCGGTGTCGTCACCTGTTGTTGCCAACCGGCTTTCGCCCACCGGCTCTCGCCCACCGGCTCTCGCCCACCGGCCTTTGCGCACCGGCCGTCTTCGCGCCAGGTTTGCACCAGGTTTCCCACTTTTCGCCACTTTCTGCCATCTCGCGACACTATAGGCGCGCACGAAGGGGTGTCAAGCTGGGAAAAAACCCATAACTACCGGAAATTAAAGGGATTTTGCGGCTATATCAGGCGTATTCCAGAAAGTACCTGAGGATAAACCTCAGCTAGATGGAGTTATCTCGAAACCACTTTAAGAGTTAGACTGATTTCGCATATCAAGAACGGGAAATCGACACCCGGGGTATAAATACCCCGGACATCGAAGGTGGAGTCGGCCGATAAGCCGGGTTCTGTCTCGGCGGCTCGCGCCGCCGGGGCGGTCATTCATCTGGGACCTGCGTCACCGCAGGCCTCGAGCGGCCTACCCGAATCCGGTGCGGACCACACCATGGGATTCCTATTTGGCCTTGCTCCAGGCGGGGTTTACCTAGCCACGCCGTGTTACCACGCGTGCGGTGCGCTCTTACCGCACCCTTTCACCCTTACCGACGTGCCCGAAGGCACGCAGGCGGTCTGCTCTCTGCTGCACTTTCCGTAGGCTCGCGCCCCCCAGGCGTTACCTGGCGCCTCGTCCTGTGGAGCCCGGACTTTCCTCAGGCGGAACGCCACCGAAGCGGCAACCTCCTGCGACCTGCCTGGCCGACTCCGCAGACAAGACTACGCTGCCGCCGGAAATACTCAACTGTTCCGTGCATCGGCGCCGCGCCGGCACCGGGCCGGTCCGCCCCGGCGGGCGCGTGCCCGATCAGTCGCGCAGGTCCATCGCCAGGTCGTAGAGTTCCCGCTTGTTGCGTCCGAGCAGCGCGGCGCCGAGCCGCGCGGCCTGGGCCGGCGCCAGCTCCCGGGCGAGGATCTCCATCGTGCGGCGGACCTCCGCCGGCGCCTGCGCCTGCCCGCTCCGCTCCAGCAGACAGACGAACTCGCCGCGGAACTGGCCGCCCGCCTCCAGGGTGGCCCGGACCTGCTCCGGCGGACCGCACAGATACTGCTCGTGGACCTTGGTCATCTCCCGACCCACCATCACCCGCCGCTCCGGCGCGAGGTCGGTCAGCTCGCCGAGGGTTTCCGCGATCCGGTGCGGCGCCTCGAAGAACACCACCGCCACGTCCCCGGCCAGCAGCTCACGGAGCCGCTCCCGGCGCTGTCCCGGCCGGGCCGGCAGAAAGCCCTCGAACAGATAGCGCTCCGCCGGCAGCGGACACACCGACAGCACGGCGGCGACGGCGCTGGCCCCCGGCACGGGACGGACGGCGACTCCCGCCTCCCAGCAGGCGCGCACCAGCTCGAAGCCCGGGTCGGAGACCAGCGGCGTGCCCGCGTCGGACACCAGCGCCACGTCGTCGCCCGCGCGCAGCCGGCCGATCAGGTCGGCGCTGATCGCGGCCTCGTTGTGGGTGTGCAGCGCCACCAGCGGTATGCCGGACACGCCGATGGCTTCTAACAGCACGCGGGTCCGTCTGGTATCCTCCGCGGCGATCGTCGCAACGGAGCCCAGGATGTCCGCCCCTCGACGGCTGAAGTCCTCCAGGTTTCCAATGGGCGTCGCAACGACGTAGAGCACTCCCGCCATGACCAGACATTCCATCGCAGCCTTGGCGCTCATTCTCGCAGCGTGGGGGTGTCAAAGCACGCCGGCGCCCACCGACGAAGCGCCGGCGCCGGACGTGCAGCAGGTCGCCGAGGCCTCGCCGGACGCGCTGCTGGCGGCCGCCCGCTCGGCCCGCGGCGCCAGGGCGTCCAGGTTGTTTCTGGAGGCGGCGGAGCGGCTGCTCGACGCCGACCCGGCAGCCGCGGCGGAGGCCCTCGCCGCCACGGACCCGACCGACCTCGACGAGGACGACACCGCCCGCTTCCTGCTGACCCGAGCCCGGCTGGCCATTCTGGAAGGCCTCAGCGGCGCGACCGAACGGTTCGCCGAGGCACGCGCCGACCTGGCCGCCGTGGCGGACGACCGCCTCGACGACCCGCTGGCCGTCGCTCTGGTCAGAGCCGAGCTGATGGCCGCGACCGGCGCCGAGCGTGCGGCCGCGGAGTACCTGATGGACTACCGGCCCGCCGCGCCCGACGCCGGCATCCGCCAGCGCCAGAGTGACGCCATCTGGGAACGCCTCGCCGAGGTGCCGCCGCTGGTGGTGGTCGACGCAGAGCGCGGCGCGAGCGGCGTGCGCCGCGGCTGGTGGCAGCTCAAGGCGATGATGTTCCAGAGCTTCACGCTGGCGGAGCAGCAGCGCCGGCTGGCCGCCTGGCGCGATTCCCGGCCGGATCATCCGGCCACCCGCCATCCCCCCGCCGCGCTGGCCAGCCTGGCCGGCGCGCCGCCGGTCACCCGGGTGGGCCTGCTGCTGCCGCTGTCCGGCAACCTCAGCCGCGCCGGCCGCGCGGTGCGGGACGCATTCGTCGCGACGTATCTGTCCCACCGGGAAGAAGTCGGGTTCGACGTGATCGTCTACGACACCGCGGCGGAGCCGCTCCCGGCCCTGTACGAACGCGCCCTGGTGGACGGCGCCGACCTGCTCATCGGCCCTCTCGCCAAGGAAGCCGTGTCGCAGATGAACACGCTCAACCCGGAAGTCCCGGTGCTCGCCCTGAACTACCTGGGCGACGAGGAACTGCCGGCGGCCAATCTGGTGCAGCTCGGCCTGGCCATCGAGGACGAAGCCGCCACCCTGTCGGCCTGGCTGACGGACGAGCGCACGGAACGGCTGCTGCTGCTGCACAACGACGAGGACTGGGCGCGCCGCGCCCGCGCCACGGTGGCGTCGTCCTGGACCGGCGCGCTGACGGTTCAACCCCTGGAGGACATCCGCACCGTCACCGAGAGCGTCGGTGTCGCCATGCACGTCGCCGCCAGCGAGACCCGGCGCGAGGAGCTCGAGGCCGTGCTCGGCACCAGCCTGGAGTTTCTGCCCCGGGCGCGCGGCGACGTGGACGCCATCGTCGCCCTGGTCACCCAGCTCGAGGCCAGCGCCCTGGTCCCCGCCCTGAAGTTCCACTTCGCGGATCAGATTCCCGTCTACGCCACCTCCCAGACGGTGCGCGGCGCGAGCCCCGAGCGCCTCCGCGACCTGGCCGGATTCCGGGTCAGCGAGCTGCCGTGGTTCGCGCTCGAGACCCCGTCCTACCGCGCCCTCGACGACGCCTTCGCGCTGGCGGGCAGCCCGTTCGCAGCGCTCTACGCCCTGGGCGTCGACGCCTTCCGGCTCGCCGAGCGCCTGCCGCTGGTGCTCGACGGCTCGATGACCGAGCTGCTCGGCAGCACCGGCGAGCTGTCGTTCACGCCGAGCGGGCGCGTGCAGCGCCGGCTGGCGCGGGCCGAAGTCCGCGCCGGGCGCGTTCAGGTGCCGGGCACCGTCGGACGCTGAGCCGTGCCCGGGGCCGCCCATCTGGCGGCCGGCCGTCAGGCGGAGTCGGCCGCCGCCCGGTACCTGCGTCGACGCGGTCTGCGGCTTCTCGAGCGCAACTTCCGGTGCCGGTCCGGCGAGATCGACCTGATCATGCGGGACGGCGACGTCCTGGTCTTCGTCGAGGTGCGCTACCGGGCCGACGATCGTTTCCTCGACCCCGCCGCCACGGTGACGCCGGCCAAGCAGCGCCGCCTGTACACCGCGGCCGCAGCCTACCTGGCACGCCGCCGGCTCGCCGACCGGACCTGCCGATTTGACGTCGTCACGTTGACGAAGCGAAACTACCGGCCCGAATTCCGATGGGTAAAGGATGCCTTCGGCCAGGATGCTTAAGCCCCTCTTCATGGTCGTTCTCGGCCTCCTTGCCGGCTGCGCGGTGTTCTCCGACGACCCGCGGGTACGCACGCCGGGCGCGATGATCGACGACCAGGTCATCGAGACCATGGTCAAACGCCAGATCTGGAACTCCGATCCGGCATTCAATTCCTCCCACCTGATCGCCGTCAGCTACAACGGCGTGCTGCTGCTCACCGGGCAGGTGGAGACCGCCGACCTCAAGCGCAAGGCCGAGGACATCGCGGCCAGCTTCGACAAGGTGCGCAAGGTGCACAACGAGCTGCAGGTGGGCGGGCCGATCTCCATGGTGGCCCGGGCCAACGACAGCTGGCTGACGACCAAGGTGAAGACCAAGATGCTGGCCGATGCCGAGGTCGCGGCGCGCAAGATCAAGGTGGTGACGGAGAACGGCACCGTCTATCTCATGGGGATGCTGCCGCGCCCGGAAGCGGACGCTGCGGTCGAGGCGGCCCGGTCCGTTTACGGGGTGCAGAAGATCGTCAAGGTGTTCGAGTACATCTAGCCGGGGGTTCCCGGACCGATCATACGCGCGGGGTCGCCGGGCACGGCGGGGCCGACCGCGAGACGTTGCCGCCGCTACTTCACCACCTTCAGATGCCCGCCGGGCCTGTCGTCGTCGCCACCCGGCGGCGGCGGCTCGTCAGGGCCGGGGAAGTGCTCGGCTTCGAAGGCCATGCCCTCGCCGGTCTCCTTGGCGTAGATGGCCTCGATGCTGCCCATGGGCAGATAGACGGCGAACGGCTTGCCGCCGAAGCGGCAGTGACAGGCGACGGCGTCCTGGTCGAGAGACAGCTCCCGGACCGCGTGGGGCGCGATGTTCAGGACGATCTTGCCGTCGTTGACGAACTCCACGGGCACGGAGACGCCGTCGGCGTTGGCGTTCACGAGCACGTAGGGGGTCAGCTCGCTGTCCACGATCCAGTCGTAGAGCGCGCGCAACAGGTAGGGTCGTTTTGGCTTCTTGCTCATGCGCCTCCCGCGGCACGGCACGAGGCCGGGACGGCGGCGGAACCGCCGGGCGCTGACGACGCCGCGCCCGGCGATGCCGCGGTCAGTCCTGCATCTCGAGTTCGGCTTCCGTCAGGCTCGCCCGGAAGGACTCCCGCTCGAAGATCATCTGCATGTACTTCTGCAGCGGCTTCGTGCTGCGTTCCGGAAGGGAAATGTCCGCTGCCTTCAAGCGCCAGAGAATGGGCGCGACGCAGCAGTCCACCAGGGTGAACTCCTCGTTCATGAAGAACGGCTTCTCGGCGAAGATCGGCGCCACCGCGATGATGCTCTCGCGCAGTTCCTTGCGGGCCCGGGTGATCACGGTCTCGCGGCCCTTGCCGGCCATCAGAATGTCGAGCCGGCCGCTCCACTCGCGCTCCACCCGGGTGATCCACAGGCGGGACAGCGCACGCGCCACCGGGTAGACGGGCAGCAGCGGCGGATGGGGGAAGCGTTCGTCGAGGTATTCCATGATGACGTTCGCTTCATAGAGCACCAGGTCCCGATCCAGCAGGGTCGGGAGACTGTTGTACGGATTGATCTCCGCCAGGTCTTCCGGCTTGTTGTTCGGATCCACGTCCACGATGTCGCAGGTGACGCCCTTCTCGCACAGCACCATGCGCACCCGGTGGGAATAGTGATCCCGGGCGTCGGAGAACAACGTCATGGAGGAACGTTTGGTAACTAGACTCATGCAGCTTCACCCAGAGGCAATGAACAAGCGTAAAGGCCTGATGCCGCCGCGGACCCCGACCGGAGTCGGCCCCGCGGGCGACGGCGTGGGGCCCCGGCGCGCTTCAGCGGCCGGGCCCCCGGTGACGGCTCAACGGACCGCCTTGTGGTATTCCCTGCCGAGCAGCCAGGTGAAGACGTAGAGGATGAGCAGGAACAGCAGCACGTACACACCGGTCCGGTGGCGTTCCAGCCGGCTCGGATCGCCGGTGTAATACAGGAAGTTGGCGATGTCGTACGCCGCCTGGTCGTACTCGTCAGGCGTGTACATGCCGGTTCCTTCCTCGAGCACCAGCTCGCCGCACTTCTCCTCGGTGATGGTCTTGCCGGGCTCCAGCGGATCCCGCATCTCACCGCCGTTCTCTGCGATCTTCGGTACCTGGACACAGCCCAGCCGCTGGACGCCCTGCAGCTCGAGCAGCGCATGGGGCATGCCGACGTTGGGGAAAACCTTGTTGTTGACGCCGAGCGGACGGGACTCGTCCACGTAGAACGTCTTGAGATAGTTGTAGATCCATTCCGGGCTGCGGACCCGCGCCACCATGGTCAGATCGGGCGGCGGCGCGCCGAACCAGTTCTTGGCCGCTTCGGGGTCCATGGCGGACTGCATCTGCTCGCCGATCTTCTGACCGGTGAAGATGATCTGGTCACGCACGATGTCGTGGGGGATTTCCAGATCGTCCGCGGTGCGCTCGTAGCGCTGGAACTTCAGCGAGTGGCAGCCGAGACAGTAGTTGGTGTACAGCCGGAAGCCGTTCTGCAGCGACGGCAGATCCTGCAGATCCGGGTCCATCGGCTCCATGGGATAGTTCGACTCGGCGGCCAGCGCCAGGCCCGGCAGCAGCACCACGAGCACGGCGGCGAGCAGGTTGTTCTTGTGCATGATCCCCCTCATCGCATGGTCACCCGTTCCGGCACGGGCTTGGTCTTCTCGGCGCGCGTGTACCAGGGCATCAGCACGAAGTAGAGGAAGTAGATCACCGTGCAGATCTGCGCGGCCATGGTGGCCGGCGCCGACGGCGGGATCGTGCCGAGGTAGCCGAGGATCAGGAAGCTGATCACGAACAGACCCAGCGCCACCTTGGAGTACATGCCCTTGTAGCGGATCGACTTCACCGGGCTGCGGTCGAGCCAGGGCAGCACCGCCGGCAGCGCGATGGCACCCGCCATCACCACGAACCCGAGGAACTTGGCCGTCAGGCCGAACAGCGGGAACGTCGACGCCCGCAGCATGGCGTAGTAAGGCGTGTAGTACCACACGGGCGCGATGTGCTCCGGGGTCTTCAGCGGATTCGCCTGCTCGAAGTTCGGCTTCTCGAGGAAGTAGCCGCCCATCTCCGGCGCGAAGAACACCACCGCGCAGAACACGAACAGAAACGCGACGATGGCCGGCAGGTCGTGGCCGATGGTGTAGTAGGGATGGAACGGGATGCCGTCCTTCGGCACGCCATTGGCATCCTTGTTCTTCTTGATCTCGATGCCGTCGGGGTTGTTCGAGCCGACGTGGTGCAGCGCGACGATGTGCACGAACACCAGCATCACCAGCACCAGCGGCAGCGCCACCACGTGGAGCGCGAAGAAGCGGTTCAGGGTGATCTCCGACATCAGGAAGTCGCCGCGCACCCACTGCATCAGGTCCGGGCCGATCCACGGAATCGAGCCGACCAGGGACACGATCACCTGGGCGCCCCAGTAGGACATGTTGCCCCAGGGCAGCAGGTAGCCGAAGAAGCCTTCCGCCATCGGCACCACGAAGATCGCCATGCCGATCAGCCACAGCAGCTCGCGCGGCTTGCGGTAGGACCCGTACATCAGGGCCCGGAACATGTGCAGATAGACGGTGACGAAGAAGGCCGACGCACCGGTGGAGTGCAGGTAGCGCAGCAGCCAGCCGTACTCGACGTCGCGCATGATGTACTCGACGGAGCGGAAGGCGCCCTCGCCGCTGGGCACGTAGCTCATGGTGAGCCAGATGCCGGTGAGGAGCTGGTTGACCAGCACCACCATGGACAGCACGCCGAACAGGTACCAGAAGTTGAAGTTCTTCGGCGCCCAGTACTTGGACATGTGGTATTCGTAGGTTTCCGTCAGCGGGAACCGCTCGTCCACCCACGTCATGAAGCCGCCCCACGCGGCCGCGACCTTACCCTGCTGCTTGGTTCCGCTCTCGGCCATCAGGCGGTCTCCTCGTCTTCACCGATCAGCAATACGTTGTCGCTCAGGAACTGGTAGGGGGGCACCGGCAGATTGTCCGGGGCCGGCACGCCCTTCACCACGCGACCGGCGAGATCGAATCTGGAACCGTGACAGGGGCAGAAGAAGCCGCCGGGCCAGTCCTCGCTGAACACGTCGCCGGTGACCTCGCCGTAGTACTTGGGCGAGCAGCCGAGGTGAGTGCAGATGCCGACGTAGACTCCGATCTCCGGGCGCTTGGCGCGGACCGGGTTCTGAGCGTAGCCGGGCTGCTGATCGACGTTGCCGGAATCCGGGTCGGCCAGCGAATCGTGGCCCTGCTCGAGCCAGTCGATGGTTTCCTGGGTGCGGTAGACCACGAAGATCGGCTGGCCGCGCCAGGCGGGCACCGGGCCGAGCATCTCACCGGGCCGCAGCTTGCTGATGTCGACCCGGACCGGCGCGCCCAGCGCGCGGGCCTTGGCGCTCGGCTGCCAGGAGGCGACGAACGGCACCGCCGCGCCGACGACACCCAGGCCGCCGACCACCGCGGTGGCTCCGATCAGGAAGTAGCGGCGCTGCCGATTGATGTTCCCAGTGTCGATACTCTCCGCCAGTTCTTCGGCGGACTTACCTTCCTGATCGTCCTGGCTCACGGCCCACTCCGACTCTTCTCGTTAGACGCCCAAGTTTACCACACAACCCGCCGGTCCCGGCGCGTTCGAGGGCCGGAGGAGAGCCTGAATCGAGGCTGGGTTGATCGGTCTCAAGCCGCCGGCCGCAACGGGGCGTCTGCCCGCTGCGGCAGCGGACAGCGGATCAGCGCTTGGAGTACTGAGGCCGCTTGCGGGCCTTGCGCAGACCCACCTTCTTACGTTCCACGGCCCGCGCGTCGCGGGTGAGGAATCCGGCGCGGCGCAGGGGCACACGCAGGGTCTCGTCGTGCTCGACCAGGGCCCGGGCGATGCCGTGACGGATCGAGCCCGCCTGCCCGGTGTTGCCGCCGCCGGCGACGGTCACCTTCACGTCGACCTTGTCACCGACCTCGGCGACCTCGAGGGCCTGGCGCACCACCATGCGGGCGGTCTCCCGGCCGAAGTACTCGTCGAGCGGGCGGTTGTTCACGAAGATGTTGCCCGAGCCGGGGGAGACGAAGACACGCGCCGTCGACGTCTTGCGCCGGCCCGTGCCGTAACTCTGCGTACCTGCCATACCTTAGATTTCCAGTGGTTCGGGTTGTTGCGCGCTGTGCGGATGCTCGCCGCCGGCGTAGACCTTGAGCTTCTTCAGCATGGCCCGGCCGAGGGGGTTGCGGGGCATCATGCCCTTGACGGCCTTCTCGATGATGCGCTCCGGGTGGCTGTCCCGCATCTGCTCGAAGCTGCGGCTCTTGATGCCGCCGGGGTAGCCGCTGTGACGGTAGTACATCTTGTCCGTCGTCTTGGCGCCGGTGACGCGGATCTTCTCGGCGTTGACCACGATGACGTAGTCGCCGGTGTCCACGTGCGGCGTGTACTCGGGCTTGTGCTTGCCCCGCAGGCGCGTCGCGATTTCGGTCGCCAGCCGGCCGAGGGTCTTGTCCTCGGCGTCGACCACGAACCAGGAGCGCCGGACGTCCTCCGCGCGCATGCTTACAGTCTTCATGAGCTTATCTTGCCCGCCGTTGTCTGGTGCAAAAATTCTGGTGCAAAAGCATCCGGCGCGCCCTTCGCTGCCACAGCGGGCGCCCGGAAATTTGGGAGCGCGAATGTTAGCGGAGGGTGACGGGCTTTACAATGGCCCCTTCCCCGGCCGCTCCCCACCGTAGGAGCGGCCTCCCGGCCGCGATCGGCCGCCGCTTTGCGGCGGTCTGGCGGATCGCCTCCGGCCATCCGCGTGTCGTCGGGGAAGCTGGCGAATCGCGGCCGGGAGGCCGCTCCTACAGGGGTGCGGGTGCGGGTTCTGCGGGTGGGCTCAGGCCTTGTGGGTGCGCGCCAGGTAGTCGTGGGACTGCATCTCCAGCAGCCGGCTCTCGGTGCGCTCGAACTCGAAGCGCAGCCGCTCGCCGGCGTACAGCTCGGTGACCGGCACCTCCGCCGACAGGATCAGCTTGACGTTCCGATCGTAGAATTCGTCAACCAAACTGATGAACCGCCGGGCGGCGTCCTCGTTGCGGGTCGTGAAGCGCCGGACGTTCGACACCAGCACGGCATGGAACACCCGGGCCAGCTCGATGTAGTCGTTCTGGCTGCGCGGCCCCTCGCACAGCTCCGCGAACTCGAACCAGGCCACGTCCTCGGACACCCAGCGGGCGCGGATCGAACGCCCCTCCACCTCCAGGGTCACGTCCTCCTCCGGCTCGTCCGGCGCGAGCGCCCGGAAGCTGCGCGTCAGGCTGGCCTCCGCGGCGGCATCCAGCGGCGCGTGGAAGATCTCGGCGCGCTCCAGCACCCGCAGCCGGTAGTCCACCTCGCCGTCGACGTTGACCACCCGGGTATGGCGCTTCAGCAGATCGATGGCCGGCAGAAAGCGGCGCCGCTGCAGGCCGTTCTCGTAGAGCCGGTCCGGCTCGACGTTGGAGGTGGCCACCAGGGTCACGCCGCGCTCGAACAGATTGTCGAGCAGCTCGCCGAGGATCATCGCGTCGCCGATGTCGGAGACGAAGAACTCGTCGAAGCACAGCACCCGGGATTCCTCGGCGAACTGGTCGGCGACGCGCTCGAGCGGATTGGCGGTGCCGGCCAGGGCGCGCAGCTCGCGATGGGTTCGCTGCATGAACCGGTGGAAGTGCATGCGCATCCGGTCGTCGGGCGGCTGGCACTCGTAGAACAGGTCCATGAGCATGGTCTTGCCGCGCCCCACGCCACCCCACAGATACAGGCCGGTGACCGGCTCGGACCGCTGGCGGCCGCCGCCGATCAGCCTGGTCAGCCAGTTGCCGGTGTCCGCCCGGCGATGGGCCAGCGCGCCATGCAGCTCGTCGAGCAGGGCGACCACCTTCTGCTGGGCCGGATCGCGGGCGAATCCCTCGGTCTCAAGCAGCGCGCGGTATTTCTCGTCAGGCGTCAATGTGTCCTCTGAGGCCGGTGTTCCGTCTGCGGCCGGAGCGTCGTCCGTGCGCGCAGCCGCCACTTTAGCCCGGCGGGCGGGCCACCGGAAGGTTCGGCCGGGCCGGCGTTCCGGGGCCGCCGGTGAGGCGTCGCCCGGCCTTTTCTGCTAGCTTTCCGCGCCATGCGGGAACTGCTGCGATACGTACTGCTGCCGGCGCTGGTCGGTGGACTCGTCGGCCTCGGCGTGATGCTGGCCACCAAGCCCGGCGCGCCCGCGCCGAAGCCCGGCTACGCCCAGGCCGTGAAGCGCGCGGCGCCCGCCGTGGTCAACATCTACTCGAGCAAGCTGCTGACGCCGCCCATCTGCCAGCTTCCCCGCTTCAAGGAGTGGTGCGACCGGTTCACCGGCGGCGAGCAGAACCACATGCAGAGCTCGCTCGGCTCCGGCGTGATCGTCCGGGAGGACGGCTACATCCTCACCAACAACCACGTCATCGCCGGTGCCGACGAGATCCTCGTGTCCTTCAACAACGGCCAGGCCACCACCGCGACCGTGATCGGCAGCGACCCCGAGACCGACCTGGCGGTGATCAAGGTGGAAGCCCGCGGCCTGCGGCCCATCGACATCGGCGAGTCCGCCGCGGTGGAGGTGGGCGACGTGGCGCTCGCCATCGGCAACCCGTTCGGCATCGGCCAGACGGTGTCGTCGGGGATCATCAGCGCCAAGGGACGCACCGGCATCAGCCCGAGCCCCTACGACGACTTCATCCAGACCGACGCCGCCATCAACCCCGGCAACTCCGGCGGCGCGCTGATCGATGCGGCCGGCCACCTGATCGGGGTGAACACGCTGATCTTCTCCCGCTCCGGGGGCTCCGAGGGCATCGGCTTCGCGATACCGGCCCAGCTCGCCATGTCCGTGCTGAACGAGATCGTCGAGACCGGCCGCGTGACCCGGGGCTGGCTCGGCGTGGAGCTGGCCAGCACACCGGCGCCGGGCATGGCGGTCGGGCTCGAGGTCACCCGGGTGCTCGCCCGGGGGCCGGCGGATCAGGCGGGCCTGCGCACCGGCGACCTGATCGTCGCCATCAACGAGCAGCCGGCGGTCAGCTCGTCGGTGGTGAGCCGGCTCATCGCCCACGCCGCGCCGGGGTCGGACATCCAGCTCGACATTCTGCGCGGCGAGGAAGCCATCACCGTCACCGCGCGCAGCGGCGAACGGCCGGTGCCGAACTGACATCGACGCCCGGCGGCCGGTCGCGGGAGCGACGCCTCAGTGGTTGTGGTCGACGCCCCGGATGCGAACCTCCGCGGCCCGCGCATGGGCCTCCAGCCCCTCGCCGTGGGCGAGGGTCGCCGAGGTCCGGCCGACCGCCTCGGCGCCCGCGGGACTCAGGCGGATGACCGAGCTGCGTTTCTGGAAGTCGTAGACGCCGAGGGGCGAGGAGAACCGCGCGGTGCCGAAGGTGGGCAGCACGTGGCTGGGGCCCGCGGCGTAGTCGCCCATCACCTCCGGCGAGTGGGCGCCGACGAAGATCGCGCCGGCGTGGCGGATGCCGTCCATCAGCGCATCGGGATCGGCGACGGCGAGCTCGAGGTGCTCGGGGGCGATCCGGTTGGCGATGGCCACCGCCTCCGCCATGTCCCGGGTCTGGATCAGCGCGCCGCGGCCCTCCAGGGAGCGGCGGATGGTGTCCGCCCGGGGCCGCTGCGGCAGCGCCTCGTTCATGGCCCGGGCGACGGCGGACAGCACGTCGGCATCCGGCGACAGCAGAATGGCCTGGGCGGCAGCGTCATGCTCGGCCTGGGAGAACAGATCGAGGGCCAGCCAATCCGCCGGGGCCGAGCCGTCGGCGATGATCAGCACCTCGCTCGGCCCGGCGATGATGTCGATGCCGACGGCGCCGAACACCTGCCGCTTGGCCGCCGCCACGAAGGCGCCGCCGGGGCCGACGATCTTGTCCACCCGCGGCACGGTGGCCGTGCCGAAGGCGAGCGCGGCCACGGCCTGGGCGCCGCCGACGGCGAAGCCCCGCTCGATGCCCGCCACGTGGGCGGCGGCCATGACCAGCGGATTGCGTACGCCATCCGGCGTGGGCACCGTCATCACCACCTCGCCGACCCCGGCGACGCGCGCCGGAATCGCGGTCATCAGCACCGTGGACGGATAGGCGGCCTGACCGCCCGGCACGTAGAGGCCCGCCCGGTCGAGGGGCTGCACCCGCTGACCGAGCACGCTGCCGTGCTCGTCGGTGAACGACCAGTCGGCGTCGAGCTGATGCCGGTGATAGGCCTCGATGCGCGCCGCCGCCTGCTCCAGGGCATCGCGCTCGGCGTCGCCGAGGGACTCGAAGGCGGCGCGGAACGCGCCGGCGTCGATCAGCAGATCGGACGCTGCCGAGGGCTGCCAGCGGTCGAGCCGTGCGGTCAGCTCGACGAGGGCCTCGTCGCCGCGCCGGCGGACGTCGCGGATGATCTCCCCGGCAATGCGGTTGACCTCGTCGTCCTCGCCCACCTCCCAGTAGAGCAGCTCGTCCAGCGCAGCGTCGAAACCCGGGTCGGCGGTACTCAGCCGGCGCACGTTCAGCGTCACGGCAGCGCGCTCCGGACCGCGTCGATGAACGACTGCACGGCGTCGAAGCGGGTCTTCATGGAGGCGCGGTTGACGATCAGGCGCGTGCTGATGTCGGCGATCGTCTCCAGGGCCTCGAGGCCGTTCGCCTTGAGGGTGTTGCCGGTGTCGACGATGTCGACGATGCAGTCGGCGAGGTCCATGAGCGGAGCGATCTCCATCGCGCCCGACAGCGGGATGATGGTCACCTGGCGGCCCTGCTGTTCGTAGTAGCGGCGCGCCACGTCGACGAACTTGGTGGCCACCCGCAGCGGGCCGTGGCCCAGATCGGCCCCGACCGGCGCGGCGGTCATCAGGCGGCAGCGGCCGATGCCGAGATCGAGCCGCTCGTAGAAGCCGCTCATGCCGTGTTCCAGGAGCGTGTCCTTGCCGACGATGCCGACGTCGGCGGCGCCAAACTCCACGTACGTCGGCACGTCGGAGCCCCGCATCACCACCAGCCGGTGCCTGCCGCACTCGGTCTCGAACACCAGCTTGCGGCTGCCGTCGATGGGTTCCGCCGGGCGGATGCCCGCCGCGTCCAGCAGCGGCAGGCACTCCTTGAGGATGCGCCCGCGATTGAGCGCGATGGTCAGCCCCGCCGGCGCGGTCTCGCGATCGACCTCGCTCATCCCGACGCCCCCGCCCGGGCCGGGCTGCGCGCCGGCGCGCGGGACACCCGCTGAACGTCGGCGCCGAGTTGGGAGAGCTTCTCTTCGATGGTCTCGTAGCCCCGGTCGATGTGATAGATCCGGTCGATGAGCGTGGTGCCCTCGGCGACCAGCGCCGCGACCACCAGGCTGAACGACGCCCGCAGGTCCGTCGCCATCACCGGCGCCGCCTTGAGCGTGTCGACGCCGTGCACCCGGGCGCGGGAGGGGCCGTCCAGCTCGATGCGCGCGCCGAGCCGGTTGATCTCCTGAACGTGCATGAAGCGGTTCTCGAAGATCGTCTCGGTGATGGTGCTGTCGCCGTCGGCCACCGCGTTCAGCGCCAGGAACTGCGCCTGCATGTCCGTCGGAAATCCCGGATACACGGCCGTCTCCACGTCCACGGCGACGGGCCGCCGACCGTGCATGTCGAGCTCGATCCAGTCCTCGCCGGTGCTGACGTCGGCGCCCGCCTCCCGCAGCTTGTCGAGCACTGCGCTCAGAGTATCCGGCGCCGCCTGATTGAGCCGGATCCGGCCCCGGGTCGCCGCCGCGGCAATGAGGTAGGTGCCGGCCTCGACCCGGTCCGGCATGATCCGGTAGGTGCAGCCGTGCAGCGCGTCCACCCCTTCGACGACGATCTCCGGCGTACCGTGACCGGAGACCCGGGCACCCATGGCATTGAGGAAATCGCCCAGGTCCTTCACCTCCGGCTCGCAGGCCGCATTGCCGATGCGGGTGGTGCCCCGGGCCAGGGTGGCAGCCATCAGCAGATTCTGGGTGCCGCCCACGGTGACCAGATCGAAGCGGAAATCGGCCCCGGTCAGGCCATCCGGTGCCCGGCCGATCACGTAGCCGTCCCGCACCTCGATGTCCGCGCCCAGCGCCTCGAACGCCTTCAGGTGCTGATCCACCGGTCGCGCGCCGATGGCACAGCCGCCGGGCAGGGACACCTCCGCTTCGCCGAACCTGGCGAGCAGCGGCCCCATCACCACGAACGATGCGCGCATGGTCTTGACCAGCTCGTAGGGCGCGCAGAGCTGATCGAGATGCCGGGCGGATACTTCCACGCGCATCTTCTCGTCCACCACCACCTCGGCGCCCAGGCAGCCGAGCAGCTCCAGCATCGTGGTGACGTCGTGCAGGTGCGGCAGGTTGTCCAGCGCCACCGGCTCCGGCGTCAGCACGCAGCCCGCCAGAATGGGCAGCGCCGAGTTCTTGGCGCCGGAGACCCGCAGGGTGCCGGACAGCCGCTTACCGCCGGCGATCAGCAGTTTGTCCATGGCGAGCAGTCCTCCAGCAGGCTCAGCTCTGATCCGGCGTCAGCGCGCGGATCGACACGGCGTGCAGCGAGCCGTCGGCGATGAAAGCGTCGATGCAGGCGTACACGGTCTGCTGCTTGCGCACCCGGGACATGCCCTCGAATTCGGCGCTGACTACGGTGATCTGCGCCCGATTGCCGTCCACCAGGGCTTCCACCCGGGCGTCCGGCAGGCGCTCGCGGATGGCGTCTGCGATGGCGTCGTTCATGGTCATTGGTCGCTCACGTGTTCTGCTCCGGGTGCCCGGCCGCACCTTCCAGCGGCAGCACCTCGGTGAGGCCGGACAGCTCGATGATGCTCACCAGCTCCGCCGGGGCGCCGGCGAAGGCCACCGCCCGGTCGTGCCGGTCCGCCGCCCGGAACCAGGCCATCAGCAGCGCCACGGCCGCGCTGTTGCCGTTCTCCAGGCCGGACAGATCGAACACCACGCCGTCCTCGGCCTCGGCGATCGTGGCTTCGCCGGCGCGGCGGATCTCCATCAGATTGTCGAAGGTGACGGCCCCGGTGACCGGAAACCGCAGGGCCTGCGCGTCGCTCAAGCCTCCTGCTCCCCGCCGCCGGCCCCGAGATCCGGCGCCTCGGCGCGCAGCAGCTCGGCCCAGGCGTCGATGACCGCATCCAGCTTGCCGCCGTACTTGGGATCGTTCATGGCGCTGTTGAACTGGTTGCGGTAGGTCAGTCCCATGTTCACGCCGTTGACGATCAGGTTGCGGATCACCCAGGAACCGTCGTCCTCCTGGGTCACCGAGTACAGCACCGGGTAGACCTCGCCGGCCGAGGTGCGGATCTCCATCTTCACCGTCTGGCGCTTGGGGTTGCGCGGCGGCCGGTCCGGCGGAACCACCACCACCTCACCGTCGTTGAACTCGGTGAGCGCCAAAGCGTAGGTCCGTACCAGCCCCCACTTGAAGGTCTCGGAGAAGCGCTCGAGCTGGGCCTCGCTGGCGTCACGGCTGTGGGGCCCCATGACCGACCGGGCGAAGCTGTCGAAATCGACCACCTGGGACAGCAGCGCCTCGACCTCGCGGTACAGGCGCTCCGGGTCCTCGTCGGCGTAGCCCTTGGCCTCCTCGATCAGCGCCAGCACCTCGTCCGACGTGCGCTTGACCATCTCGGTCGCCGACGCCGGATCCTCGGCGGCCGCAACCGGCAGGGCGGCGGACAGGCCCATCAGCAGCCCCGCCAGCCAGGCGCCGACGGGCGCCCGAAGCCGGGCTTCCGGCCCGACGAGGTACGAAACGAATTGCGCGATCATGTCAGGAAGCTCCCAGTCGCGTGACCAGGTCCCCGATGAGATTCTCGAGGACCAGGGCACCCTGCGTGTTGGTGATGAATTCGCCCTCGGCGAGGGTCTCCGGATCGCCGCCGGGGCTGAGCCCCACGTAGCGCGCGCCGAGGATCCCTTCCGTGAGAATCATGGCGCCGGTATCGACCGGCAGCGGCCAGGCGCCCTCGTTGATCTCCATCTCGACGATGGCGACGCCGTAATCCGCATCCACCGAGATGCCCGAAACGCGGCCTATGGTAACACCCGCCATGCTCACCTTCGCCCGGACCCGCAGGCCGGCGACGTCGTCGAACTCTGCCTTGACCAGGTGCGACTCCTCCCCGGTCTGCAGCGTGACGCCGCTGACGCGGACGATCAGCACCACCATGGCCAGGATGCCCGCCAGCACGAAAGCGCCGACGCTGATCTCGATGGTTCGCATGTGCATTACTTGAAGTCTCCGTACATTCCCAGAGTCAGAATGAAGTCGATGGCCAGCACCATCACCGAGGACATCACCACGGTTCGCGTCGTCGCGAGGCCGATGCCCTCGGCGGTCGGTTCCGTGTCGTAACCCTGCCAGACGGCGATCCAGGTGACGACGAAGGCGAACACCAGAGACTTCAGCATGCCTTTGCCGACATCCTCCCACAGCTCCACCGTGTCCTGCATGCCGGCCCAGAAACCGCCCGGGTCGCTGCCGAGCCAGCTCACCGCCACCACGCTGCCGCCGTAGATGGCCACCACGTTGAAGATGGCGGTCAGCAGCGGCATGCACAGCAGGCCGGCCCAGAGCCGGGGGGCGACGATCCGATGCAGCGGGTCGACGCCCATCATCTCCATGCTGGAGAGCTGCTCGGTGCTCTTCATCAGGCCGATCTCGGCGGTGATCGCCGAGCCCGCCCGGCCGGCGAACAGCAGCGCCGTGACCACCGGTCCGAGTTCCCGCAGCAGCACCAGGGCCAGCCCCAGCCCGACGGCGTCCTCGGCGCCGAATCGGGCGAGCTGAGTGTAGAACTGCAGCGCGATCACCGCGCCGATGCTGAAAGCCGACAGCACGATGATCACCAGCGACAGCACGCCGATGGTGTAGATCTGGCGAATCAGCAGCGGCAGATCGCCCCGGCGCGGCAGGCCGGCCATGGCCGTCAGCCACATGATCGTGGCGCTGCCGAGACTGCGAAGGCGCTCCAGGGACGAGATGCCGAGGGCCCGGATGAGTTCCGTCACGGTGCGCCG
>MDTG01132417.1_pt1 | contig 46011 bp, 40 predicted proteins | sample 811421 | NCBI WGS metagenome assembly MDTG01 (sample SAMN05326645, study PRJNA326480) | marine metagenome | isolation source: seawater | place: Pacific Ocean: South East | collected 2011 | reverse complement strand
CTCGCCCGAGTCAAGCTCGGCGAGGGGGTCTCTTCTTTTCCATTCCGTAGCGTGATCGAGGCAGCAGGCTCAGCCCTCAGTCAACGTGCCCGTGCTCACAGCGCATGGAGGTGGAGTTCGTGACTCAAACGACCGGCTCACGCCGTCGGCACCAGCCGGTGTCGTGGTCCTTGTGGGTCGCGTCCAACCGGCCCCCAGGAGTCTTCGACGGGAAAGAGCCCCTCACGAAAGCCCTGCCAATCCAGCAGGCGACATCCAAGTAGGACTGCGACAGGCTCGGCTGCTTGAGCCCACGGAATGGCTAGGTCGAACTCTGGTAGAGTCGAGGAAGGTGTGGTTACGAGAGCAGGGTCCCATTGCAGGGAGCAGGCGCTGACAGGGGCTAGGAGCGGGTGGGGTTAGAAGTCCTCTTCGTCCTCATAGAACTCGCTCTTGTGGAAGTCGTCGTCGGGGTCAGGGCAGAAGTCGTGAGAGGCTTCGGGAAGAGGCATTGCGTCCCTCACGATCCAGTCCAAGGCGCGGCTGTCTAGGTCCTTCAGAGCCTCGTTTCGAGTCTCCCTCACCTCGGCTGGGGAGATTCCAAAGATGCGGGCAATCTCCTCATCGGAGTAGGCATAGCCGTCGGAATGGCCGTAGGTGAGTTTCACGATCTCCCTGGCCTTGTAAGGGAGGGCCTTGAGGAACATTCTGAGGTGCGGCGCCAGCCACGTCCTGGGAAAGATCTGCGAGTAAACCTTCATCATCTCCTCCGCAGCCTTCCTCTCGGGCTCCGCTTCGAAGGAGACGAGAGCTTTCAGATACTCGTAGAAGCGAGTCTGTTCAGTGACCCGCGCTTCCTCGAAGAAGAAGTCGAGTTTGCCAGGAAGCTGCTTGAGCTCCCTCCGCAAGAATGGGTGCAGCTTCCCTCGGATTGAGAAGTCGGTGTCCGCCGTCGCGAACCAGACATGTTTCCCTTGAGCAACGAAGTGCTTGACGGCCTCCCAGAGGTAGACATCACCAAGCTGGTAGGGGTTCTTTTTTTTGCATGGGGGATTGAAACGCCGGATTCGCTCTTTCGCCTTGTCGCTGAGTTCAGACTCCTCGATCGAGAGTGCATTCCGCAACTCGTGCTCAGCCCAGGGTTCGAACTCCTCCCATGAGAGAGCTGGCTTTGATCCAGCAGCAAGAGCCTTCTGGAGTTGCTGGGCAGCCTCGACAGCCGCGTCCTCACAGATCCTGACTTGGTTCGCTAGTTCGATCTGCTTTACCAGGCTCCTGACCGCCTTTGCACTGGGAAGAGCTTTCGCCCACTCGTCAGCGTGATGCGGAAGAACATGCGGAGCGACCCTCCAAAACTCATCCAGCAGCAAAGGGGCAATTGCCAGCCGAATCCCCGTCCTCTCTAGGTGCGTCGAGAGTGTCTCGCTAGCTCTGGTCCCAAAGTGGAATACCAGCGTCCGAACCAAGACATTGGTATCAAGGATCAGTATGTCCGGCTTGGCTAGCTTTGATTTCTGCTTCTTCTTCGCCATGCCCTGAGTATCGCCCGCGGATTTCAAACAAGCAAAGTCGAGAGAGAGCGGCCGGTGCTTGCACTGGCCGCTCTCGTTGGTTCACAGAACGACTTCAGGCTGGACGATCCTCTTCCACCAGGACACGAAGATGGCCCTTGTCGTTCACCACAGTGAACCTGATGCTCAGGTCCTTGTTCGGTGCGGTCCAAGTGCTGTTGGCAATCTGGCGACTGGGTCCAGTAGTTGCCCCGTACTGGAAGAAATCGAGCGGGAGGTCGTCCACCCGTGGGTGGGCTCGGTATCGAATGTCTACTCCAGTGACTCGTCTGAGGCCTTCTGTTGTCTTAAGAAGGAAGCTCTCGCTAGAGAGGTCAAGCTTCCTCTCCCAGTGGCCATCAGGATCACCAGCTAGGCGAAACTCAGGATCGTATTCCTTTAGGAGGTTGGCAAGGCAAGTGATTTGGCCGGACCCTTTGATTGTCAGCACTGGTGCAGCCAGGTAGTCACGACAGAGTGCGCTGGCAACTCCGGGATCAAGCTCTCCAGCTCCCTCGAAGTGCAGGGACACCTCCACTGGTTCGTAGGTGCCCCACAAGAGCTTTGCGGATAGTCCAGTAAGTCTCGTAGTCTCTTCACCAAGATCGAGAATCCACTCCGAGAGATCGGCCGAATCCACCTCAGAGAGGCATCTCAGTTCTAGCCCCAACTTCTGCGCTTTGCTTGCCGCACGGCGACAGAATCCTGCAGAAGAGACAACGATCAAGGCATGTGCGCCAACTGACCTCTTCTTTGCCGCCAACTGCTCAAGCCATTCGACGCCTTGCTTTCGGCTCCGATTCCGGCACTCAACCACAGCTATGATCTCGGTGGAGCCAACGGAAACTCGAATTGAAGCGTCAACCTCGCGGAGATCTCCCGTGTCGCAGTCAGGAAGGTGATCAGGCGACTTGACAACTGCCCCATGGGAAGCAAGCACCCGCTCGATGCTCGCCACTAGGCGCTCGAATGTCCGCCACTTCTTCTCTCCGCTCTTGTTCGTCATGTCTCCAACTAGGCGATTCCAGCTGCTCAGGTAGCAAGGCAGCTTGCTCTCGAAGCATTGCATCTCCGAAGCTCTGACGAGAGCTCGCCGCCAGACGACACTGTTGGTAGGGAAAGCCCCTTCAAAGTCAGCTGGACTTGATCCCTGAGCCTCTCCGCCTGCGACTCAGATATCGAACGAACAAACGCAACCCGACCAGCCAGGCCTCGCAGTTCCCTCTCCGAGATCGACTCTCGAACGCCGAGCGCAGTGAAATCGGACCTGAGCCGATCCAGGTAATCCTCAGGTACCGCCAGTTCTTCGTTGACTAGCAGGCCCGTCACGATCTGGGGTGCTCCCGCCGGCATGACGCGCTTCTTTGAACACCTCACCCCATGGCCGTGCTTCCTGATCACTTGAATGACACTCTCGATAGCTTGCGGAGCGTTGGGCCCTGAGATAGTGAGATCGTCAACCCACATCGTCCAACGAAGACCTCGCTGCTTTGCTATCTCGTCGACCTCCTTGAGAATTGGAAGTAGCGCCAGGTTGGCTAGTGCGTTGCTGGTGGGCGAACCTTGAGGCAATGACCCATTGAGCGTAGTGAGAAGTGTAAGTTCCCGCGCGGCGTTAGCAGACCAGCCCAACGAGACCCAGATCCGATACACCGCCTTGTGGGAGATCCTCCTGAAGCAGTTCTTCAGATCTAGGGCCACAACGACTGGTTGACGCAAGTGAGGGCGCGCGTTATCGATCAGCGATCGACCCTTGACACCACCTACTACACCGTCTGGGAACTCAAGTTCCCTAAGGCATCTCCTGTGGATCTTTCTTTGAACCTGGCGCAGTTGCCCTTTCGGGTTGTCGATGTGTCGCCATCTGGCCTTATGGACTGGGCGTAGATCGAAAGGGAGATAGCAGGCGCTGATGTCTCGGGACAGATAGCGAAGCGTCCTCGCCGACTCGTCAAGCAGCTCGCAAAGATCTGCAAAGCTGTTGGCAGCAGTTCTAGCTTCCTGTGCCAAACTCGGCCTCAGCATCCAACAGAAGCATAAGGAGCTCTCCTCCCAGTTCCTTTCTGTGTTCTGGTGGCAGCGCCGACACCTCCTCACCTTCCGAAGCGAGCAACGCCAGCAAGTAGAATGGGACCTTCAAGGACTTACTGAGGTTGCTAAGCAAGTCCAAACTGGGGGATCGCTTGCCACGCTCGATCAATGAGACGTAACTCGGGTCACGCCCGACAAGCTGGGCCAACTCCTTTTGGCTCAAGCCCCTGGCAGCTCTGACTACACTGATTGCTTTTCCAAAGTGCATATTTACCACAACTCCAAGTCTGTCTAGAGAGCCCGTCGCACGGGCCCTCTAGACAGACTTAGACCTTGAGTTCGAACTCTTGACTCTTGCCGCTAATCTTCATCAGCAACCGAAAGATCAATTCGGATGAGGCTGCAAGCAACCTCATCAATTGCCTCCGCGATTAGGTCGAGGTCTTGGCTGCGATAAGCAAGCCGCAACTTCTCCCTGGCTTTGTCAAGAGCCTCCATCGACTCAGACCCCAGCCCCCCTGAAGTTTCAATGCTCCGGAGGCGAGCAAGGACCGCTGAAAGGCGATCCGGATACTGTTCATTCACTAGATTTTCCTCGTCTCCTGCAGCGGCATGTGCTGGCGAAATTGCCAGCACTACATGCAGGCCGTCCATTCCGCATGTGCCTCAAACAGGGGGTGGGGTCGAGGTCTGAGATCTGCTAGTGCCGTCCAGAACAAGTACCTACGTAGCTTGGTTCATGTGCAGAATCTGCACTCTGGCCACAAGGTCCTTGTCTTGAATCCGAAGATTCGGGCCGGCTCTTGAACCTGCCAGCAGGGGCTAGGCTCAAGGAACGCTGTTGTGCGCTCCATTCAAACGAGGCTGCTGCTGCGGGCCTCATCGGCACCACGGAAAGGTGGGAAAGGGAAACATTTGAAAGAACGTCACCACTCGCGTGGCTGCTACGAATACTAGGCAGCCCGGACCTCCTGTCAACCCAATTGACCTGGAGTCACCGCCGGGCCCTAACTCCTTATTTGCCGTAGCTGTTGCTAGTCGTTGGAAGGCGAGTTGAGTTATCCCAGTGATTACCCACACCCGACGGGCTGGATCCAGAGGTAGATCAGCTGCCGCTCGATCGAGAGGGGCGTGTGGATCTCGGTGTTCGAGTAGGAACCAGGCCCCCAGACGTTCTCGGCTTCGCCGTAGTGATCGTTCAAGGCGCAGGCCAGGTTGCGGTGGAGGTCTCGCTTGAAGGCAGGCAGCGAAGAGAGCTCTCCCTCGGCGTGGAGGTCCTTCACGTTGGCGTGGGTGTGATTCGCCTGCGCCGTGTAGGCATAGAGCGAGACCCCCCTGCGGTGACGACTCGCGGCGAGAGCTACGCAGTAGCGGGTCAGGTCGGTGACCCAGGGCGTCGGCTTGAGGAAGAAGCGGCGGCCCCGGATTCGGCGCGTGGTCGCGTGAGGCATGCCCTCTAGCAGTCGGCGTGGTTCGGTCATGCCCACGCTCGAGGCAAGGTCCATGCCGAGCCCTAGCTGCCCCAGCCTCGTTGCGCAGGGGAGCTCCGGCGTCGTGTTCTGGGAAGGCTTCGGCTGGAGCGATCCTGGGGTCGCCCGGGCAAGGGGTTGCCGCTTTCGCGGAACGGGAAGCGAGCGGGCGGGAGGCGCACGCAGGTCGCGGCGGTATGGTCGCGCCCATGCCAGCTCCCGACCTCCCCTCGCCCTCTTGCCCCCCTCGGCTTGGCTCGCGCGAGCTCTTCCCCGCGCTCGCGCCGCCCGTCTACCTGAATCACGCCGCGATCTCACCGCCCAGCGCGCCCGTGAGCGCGGCGGTCCGCGCCTGGCTCGACGACGTCGCCGCCCGCGGAGTGGCGGCCTTCCCCGACTGGGTCGAGCAGCGCGAGCGACTGCGCGCGACCCTCGCGCGCTTCCTCGGCGTCGAGGGCCCCGAGACGATCGCGCTGGTGGCGGGCACGACCCGCGGGATCATCGACGTGGCCTTCTCGCTGCCCTGGGAGGTGGGCCAGCGGGTGCTCCTCTTCGAGGGCGAGTTCCCGAGCAACGTCACCCCCTGGATCCAGGCCGCGCGCGGGTTCGGCCTCGAGCCGCGCCTGCTCGGGGTCGAGGGCTTCGGCGACGGCTCGGGGCTGGGGCTCGAGGGCCTGGTCGAAGAGCTACGCCGCGGAGTTCGCCTGGTCGCGGTCTCTGCGGTCCAGTTCCAGACCGGGCTGCGCATGCCCCTGGGCGAGATCGGCCGCCTGTGCCACGCCCACGGCGCCGAGCTCTTCGTGGACGGGATCCAGGCGCTCGGCGCCGGGCCCCTCGACCTGAGCGAGGTCGACTACCTGGTCGCCGGCGGGCACAAGTGGCTGATGGGGATCGAGGGCGCCGGCCTGGTCTACGTCGCGCCCGGCGCGCTGAAGAACCTCGTGCCCCGCATGGCCGGCTGGCTGGGTCATGAGGAGGGGCTGCGCTTCCTCTTCGAGGGCCCAGGCCACCTGAAGATCAACCGGCCCTTCAAGCAGGACGCGAGCGTGCTCGAGCCCGGGGTCTCGAGCGCGGCGGGCTTCGCCGCGCTCGAGGCCAGCGTGGGGCTGCTCGAGGAGCTGGGGCTGGAGGCGATCCAGGCCCACCTGCAGGCCTACCACGACGCCCTCGAGCCCGCGCTGCAGGAGCTGGGCTGGCGCTCGCTCCGGGCGCCGGACCCAGCAGCCCGCTCGGGGACGCTCTCCTTTGAGCCGCCCGCAGGCGTCGACGTGGTGGCGGTCCCGGAGCGGCTCGCCGCCCAAGGCGTCGCCGTCACCATCCCCGACGGCCGCCTGCGCCTCTCTCCGCACTGGCCCAACGCCCTGGAGGAGGTGGAGCGCGTCGTCGACGCGCTCCGCGCCTAGCCTCGGCTCGCTACCTCAAGCCAGCGGGCGCCCCGTTCTTGATCCAGGCCCGCACCGCGGCGAGGTCGTCCGGGCTGACGTCACCGCCCGGACCCCAGGTCCCGCCGATCGGCATTCGCTTGCCGTGGCCGCCGACCTGAATGTGGCTGCCCTCCAGCTTGTGGAGCAAGTAGGAGAGCTTGGGCTCGCCCGGAGCCACGAGGAGCATCGAGGGCAGCTGGTGGCTCTTGCGGTCCACGAGGCCCGCGTAGGCGTGGCGCGCGTCGAGAGCCAAGGCCGCGCTGGCGCGGGGGCCGGAGTGGCATCCCGAGCAGGCGTTGTCCAGGAGCGCCTGGACCTCGCCGACCACGACCTGGCCGTCGGGCTCGGGGATCGGCTCGGCCGCCTCGGCGGGGCGCGTCGGCGCCGCTGGCTCGCGGTCCGGCTCGGGCTCGGGGTCGGCGCTGCAGCCTGCGAGCAGTGCGGGGCAGAGGGCCAGGGTCAACAAGAGGGAGAGACGACGCATGGGGCACCCAATCTTCGCGCCGCGCCATGGTAGGCGACGGGGCGGAGAGTATCGTCTCGGCATGCTGCACCTCGACTCGATTCCGGCCATGCGCAAGCAGAGCCGCGCCTGGCGGGCCGCCGGCTCGCTCGGCTTCGTCCCGACCATGGGCGCCCTCCACGAGGGCCACATTTCGCTGGTCCGCGCCGCGCGCGAGCGCTGCGAGCACGTGGTCGCGAGCGTGTTCGTCAACCCGACCCAGTTCGGACCCAGCGAAGACCTGAGCACCTACCCGCGCGACCTCGAGGGCGACCGCGCCAAGCTCGAGGCCGCTGGCTGCGACGCGCTCTTCACCACGACCAAGGCCGAGATGTATCCCCCTGGCTTCTCGACCTGGGTGACTGTCGAAGGCTCGTTGACCGAGACCCTGTGCGGAGCCAAGCGCGCCGGCCACTTCCGCGGCGTCACCACGGTCGTGCTCAAGCTGCTCTCGATCGTCGGCCCGAGCCACGCGTTCTTCGGCGAGAAGGACCGCCAGCAGCTGATCGTGCTGGAGCGCATGGTCCGCGACCTGAACCTGCCGGTGGAGGTCCACGGCTGCCCGATCGTGCGCGAGGCAGACGGGCTGGCCCTCTCCAGCCGCAACGCCTATCTGGACGCCGACGAGCGGGAGCGCTCCCTCGCCTTGAGCCGCGGCCTGCGGGCTGCCCAGGCGGCCTTCGCCGGCGGCGAGCGCGACCCGCGCCAGCTCGAGGCCCTCGTCCAGGCGCAGCTCGACGCGGCCTCGGCCGAGGTTGACTACGTGAGCGCCGTCGACCCCTCGACCCTGGCCCCCGAGACCGAAGCCGGGGCCGGCACGATCCTGGCGGTCGCGGCCTTCCTCGGGAGGACGCGCCTGATCGACAACTGCCTGCTGGGGGAGCCCCTCCCCGAGGCGCAGGGCTGAGCGTGGAGCTGCGCGCCCCCGCCAAGACGAACCTCATTCTCGAGGTCCCCCGCAAGCGAGCCGACGGCTTTCACGAGCTCGACACCGTGTTCGCGGCCCTCGAGCTGGCCGATCGGCTCGTGCTCGAGCCCGCCGCGGCGCTCGAGCTGGTCGTCGAAGACCCGAGCTTGGCGGGGCCCGACAACCTCGTCCTGCGCGCCGCCGAGGCGCTGCGCGCGGCCGCTGGCCGGCCGGAGCTGGGCGCGCGGATCGAGCTCCACAAGGAGATCCCCGCTGGCGGCGGCCTGGGCGGCGGCTCGAGCGACGCCGCCGCCACCCTGCGCGGTCTGAACGCGCTCTGGGAGCTGGGCCTCCCCCACCAGCGCCTGGCCGAGTTGGCCGCCGAGCTCGGCTCCGACGTGGCCTTCTTCCTGCGCGGCGGGCTCCAGCGCGGGCGCGGGCGCGGCGAGCTGCTCGAGGTGCTCCCTCCCGCTCCGGCCCTGGACCTGGTCCTGCTCTTCCCGCCCTTCGGCTGCCCGACGGGCGAGGTCTATCGGGCCTTGGCGCCGCACCTCCCGAGCCAGCCCCGCGACGCTGAGCGGCTGATCGAGGCGCTCCCCGGCGGAGCCGAGGCCGTGGCGGGTGAGCTCTTCAACCGGCTCGCGCTGCCGGCCTACGAGTGCTTCCCCCAGCTGGCCGAGCTCGAGCAGGACCTGAGCGGTCGCGCGGGCTGCCTCGCGGTGCTCCTCTCGGGCAGCGGGAGCACCTTGGTCGCCCTCTGCAGAGACACCTCTGCGGCGAGGGCGCTGGCCACGGAGCTGCAGCGCGAGGGGCGCCGAGCCGTGGCGACGCGTACGGTCTCGGGGTCCTCCGCCCCAAGGGGTTAGAGAAACTCCCCAAGAACTCCTCGGCTCGATCGTGGTGCCCCATGGAGGCGCTCATGAAGACCCTGGCCGAGGACCCGACCATTGAACACGTGCCTGTCCGACCCGGGGTGCACGCGCGCCCCTCCGGGCGACGGGTGTTCACGCTCGACGGCGCCCAGCGCTGCCCCTTCTGCCACGACGCGGTCCGCTCGGGCGAGCTCCTGATCGCCTGCGGCGACTGCGGGGCGCTCTACCACGGGGAGTGCCACGCCGGGCGCTGCGCCACCCTGGGCTGTCCTGGCAGGGCGAGCGACCCCGCGAGCGAGCCCATAGCCGCCCCTCCGCGAGGCGGGCTGCGACCGCTCGGAGGGCGGACCTTGGCTTTCCTGGCGATCCTCTCGCTGGGGCTCAGCGCGGGGTCCTTCTGGATCAACCTCGCGCGGCAGGAAGGGATCGGCTGCCGGGCGGAGCCGATCGTGGAGGTCGTGCCCCTCCAGCCTCGCCCCAGGCCAGATCGCTCCGCGAGTCGCGTCTGGGTCGAGCTGGCCGAGGACGAGGTCTGGGCGCCGACCGGTGACTACCGACTCCGCGGGAGCCTGCTGGGCGAGGGCGAGGTCGAGGTAATCGTGCAGCTCAACGCCCGCGAGGTGATCCGCTACTCGGCGCTGGCCCCCGCTCCCCTCGACGTGCTCTTGCCCCTCCGCTCGGGCGCCAACACGGTCGAGGTGAGGGTGGTCCCCGCCAGGGGCCTCGAGACCCACGTCAGCAAGAGCGTGCACGGCCACTGAGCGCGAGCCCGAGCCTGCCCGATCCTCGCAGGCTCGGACTCGGGCAGGATTCGGGCTAGCCTGGGCGCGTGGACGACGACCTGCGCCGCGCGCTGCGCGCCTACCGCGAGGCGCCGCACGACCCTGACCTGGCAGCTGAGCTGGCCCGCGCCGCCTCGCGCGCGGGCGACGTGCTCCTGGCTCTGGCGGCCGCCCGCGGCGCGGGGGACGACGCCCACGCCGAGGCGGCCAGCCGCCTCGGCGCCGCGCTGGGGCTCGAGCTGGTCGGCCTCCAGCCGACAGAGACCTACCGCCGCGGCGCCCAGGCCCTCGCGCTCGTCCCGGGCGGCGTGTTCCTCGACGAAGGGGACGAGGCCTGGGCCAGCTCGCTCGAGCTGGGGGGGAGCCGCGCGCCCCTCCGGCGGGTCGAGCTGCCGGCCTTCCTGATCGCGCGCTGGCCGGTCTACGCCCGCAGCTGGAGCGAGGCTCGCGACCAGGCCCGGGACCAGGGCGGGCGGCTGCCGACCCCTGCAGAGTGGAAGAAGGCCTGGCGCGGCGGGCTCTACCTGGACGGGGACCTCAGCGCGCAGGTCAGGAACGAGGAGCCGGATCGCCTGCGACCTTCGGGGATCGCCGACCAGCCCCGCCAGTCCCTCGAGCGGGCGCCCGTATCGGGCCTGGTCTTTCCCCTCTTCGACGGGGCCGGCGAGTGGTGCTCGGAGCGGAGCCGGCTCGTGGCCCTGGCCAGCGGCGGCCGCTATCGCCTCCCGAGCCAGGGCGTGCGGGCCGCTGGGTATCGACTCGTGCTCGACATCGGACCCGGCCTCGCCTCGCAAGGTCCTTCGCCGACCTAGTAGAAGTCGCCAGCGCTATTGGAGATAGCGGCCCTCTCGGGCGCCCACCTTGCAAACGCCAAGAGGGCTGACTAATCCAGCAGTGGGGTTTTTATTCCTGCTCGGCTTGCTTGGAAAGGGCACCCGGGCGGGGGGTTGGTGGAAAATGTTTGGTGATGTGGATGTGCCCCTCTTGGAGGGGTGTCGCCGTGGCTGTACGGCGAGTTATCAGCAGCTATACGAAAAGTATTCCGGCAAGGTCTACGGGTTCGCCCGTCGCTTTTTGCGCGACGAGCAACACGCCGAGGACGTGACGCAGGAGGTCTTCCTGCGCGTGTTCCGCAAGCTATCGACCTTCCGGGGGGACGCTCGCTTCAGCACTTGGCTGTTTCGGGTGACTCTCAACAGCTGCAAGAACAAGCGTCGTTCGCTGGAGCGCGACTCGCGCTTCGACCCGGAGCGGTTCCGGGACGAGCGGCCGAAGACGTCTCGCGCGCCGGAGGCGGCGCTCGAGAACGAGTGGCTGGGGGGCCGGATCGACGAGGCGCTGAGGGAGCTCACCGAAGCGCAGCGCACGCTGATCCTGCTCAAGGCCGTCGACGAGCTCTCCTACCGCGAGATCGGTGATCTCCTCGGCGAGAGCGAAAACCAGGTGCGCGGCAAGCTCTATCGAGCTCGCAAGGCCTTCCGCAGCGCCCTGGAGCAGGTGGGCACGCCAGAGGAGGTGCTGGCATGCTGACCTAGCCGTCTCCGAGGAGACGATCGACACCCTGGGGGTTGGGGTCGTCGGCGGAGCTCCGCTGGGCAGAGCCAGTTTTCGCGAGCCTACAGCGAGAGGCTTGCGTATCCTGTGCCCTTCGGTGCGAACCGGCGAGTCGCTCCGGGTCGGACGGGTTCGAGCGAACCCGCGGCGCGGCGCGAAGCTCAGCTTGGCTGTGGGAGGCCAGGCTTTACCGGGGAGAGAGTCGTGACAGATCAAATGTCGCAGCATGACGAGCTCTGGGCCTTCGGGAACGATTCCGATTGGGGCCCGGGCTCCACGACGCCGCACTCCTACCTGCAGCCGCAGGCCAGGAGCGTGAGGCCGGCTGGCGCTTCACCGCGCCAGCCAGAAGGTCTTCAGCAGCATGGCTTGGGTGCGGTCCTGGACGGGCTGGCGCCTCCGCCTGCGCTGTGGAGCAAGATCGCCGATCAGCTGCGCGAAGACGGAGTGATCAGGGACTAGGCTCCCCTCGCCGCTTTCGTGCCGTTGTCCGTACGCCTCGCCCACTCTGGGCGAGGCGTTTGCGTTGGTTGACTCTCCTGCCCGTGCCCGGAGAGGAGCTGTCGCCACGGCTCGGGCAGCCCTCCGGAATGCACTGAGCCCCGCCTTCGATAGGCAGGGCTCAGCGTTTGACTGGTAGTGATCGGCGCAGGATCTATCGCAGGGCGCGGACCAGGCGGTCCACGGTGGCCTGCAGGCGCTCCTCGGTCAGGTACTCGCCACGAGCGATCATGTTGCGGATCTTCATGACCTTCTCCAGCCGGACGGGCGGGAGCTCGCGAGCAATCTTGAGGAAGCGGCGGTGGGCCTCAGCCTCGGTCTCCTCCTCGGAGTCGACCGCGTTGGCGCAGGCGTTGAGCAGGCGGCGCTCCTCGGGATCGAGGACGTGCACGCCGCTGTCGGAAAGGGAGTCGAAACCGTTGTTGTTCTCGAAACGCGACATCTTGAGCTCTCCTTGCTCTATTCGTGCCCGACCACCGCGGTCAGGCGCGCCGATCACCCTCTGACTCGGCCTAGAAGGGCCCGAGGAACTCGTTTCCACGGGGGCTAGTAGGCGTCGCCGGCGATCTGGCATTCCCAGGTCTGGACTACCTATCGACGTGGGCAGAAGCCGCCTTGAGCAAAAATCTCATGGATCTCAAGTTCCTTGCTTCGAGCGGCTTAGGAGGCGCCCCCCACGGCAAGTACCTCGGGTTCGGCGGACTCGAGAGCGAGACCGACCGCTTTTGCGGCCGAGGCGGCCTCTCGGGCGAGCTGCGCGAGCGTGCCCACGTCGACAGCGAGCGCTCCGACTGGCTCTCCGCAAGGGCGCTGGCTTCACCCTCCCGTTGACCCGTCGACTATCAAAGGACTTAGGTCAGGGCGCTGAACCCCTGCGCGTCTATGTCTGCGAGCCACGCGTGGTTGCCCACGTCCCAGGGAGGGGATACCATGCGCCGCGCTCGTAACCTCTTGGACGAGAGGGACCTATGTTCCAGAAGCCTGTTCGGCTGTTCCCCCTGCTCTTGCTCGGACTGCTGCTCCTCGTGGCGCAGCCGGCTGCGGCGCAGCCGCGCAACGACTACGAGTTCGACCTCAAGACGGAGAAGACCACCGAGCTGGTGGTCGAGTCCTTGCTCGAGCTGGTCGCCAACGAGTTCAAGGCGCTCCTGGTCCTCGACCCGCAGGTCGCCAACCTGCGCATGAAGTTCGCCAACCGCGCGAAGGTCCCGCTGACCTGGGCCACGATCAAGGACGTGCTCAAGTTCTACGACGTCCAGATCCTCGAGTCGCAGGAGACGCCAGGGGGGCCTTGGGTGATCAAGGCGGTCCACACTCGCCAGGTCACGACCAAGGCCACTCCGCCCTACAAGTTCGTCCCCGGCACGGACCTCCCCGATCAGGAGGAGATGGTCACGGCCGTGTTCCAGATCAACAACGGCGCGGCGAGCACGATCTTCGCCAACCTGCGCGGGATCATGTCCCGCGACCCCTCTCGGGCCGGCAACATCCTCTACGTCCAGGGCCCCGAGCTGCTGATCATCACCGACACGACCAGCAAGACGAGCTACTACCGGCGCCTGATCGAGGCCCTCGACGTGGCCGGCCCGCGCAAGGAGCTGAAGATCTTCCAGATCAACTTCGCGCCGGTGAACGAGCTGGCCACCGTGGTCACGACCCTGCTCAGCAGCCTGGCGGGCAGCGGGATCGGCAGCGGCGCCGGCGGCGCCCAGCCCGTGCGCAACCAGAACCAGCCTGGCGCCCAGCCCAACGTGATCGCCGACCAGCGGACCAATCAGCTGATCGTGGCGGCCTTCCCCATCGACCTCCCGACGGTCCAACGGGTGATCAACGCCCTCGACGTCAAGACCGTGCCCCCGCAGGGCAAGTTCCACGTCTACCAGTGCAAGGACGCCGACTCGGAGGGCCTCGCCGCCAAGATCCAAGAGCTCTTCACGGGACAGGTCACCCAGACGGGCGCTCAGCAGGGCGCTCGCCCGGTCGTTCGGCCCCGCCCGACCGGCGGAGGCGCTGCCCTCGGCGACGCCATCGGCACGGTGGAGACCCGGATCGTGGCGGACGAGCGGACCAACTCGCTCCTGATCCAGGCCGAGCCCACGGTCTACCAGCAGATCCTGGCCGTCCTCGACCAGCTCGACAAGAAGCGCCGCCGCGTCCTGATCGAGGCCGAGGTGTGGGAGATCACGACCCCCACCGACCAGCTGACCATCGCCTTCGAGCTCGCGGGCCTGACGAACGCCCACGAGGACTCGACGCGTCCGGCCGCGGTCACCAACTTCGGGCTCTCGACCCTGACGCCCGTCACGGACGACCAGGGCAACATCACCCGCCTGGGTCGCACCCCCAGCCTGGGCACCGGCCTGACGGCTGCCCTGACGCGCGACACCTTCGACAAGCTGCCCGTGATCGTCTCGGCCATCGCCAACTTCGAGCGGGCCAACCTCGTCACGCGGCCCTTCGCGATGACCAACGACAACGTCTCGGCGACCTTCACGATCAGCAATCGCCAGCCCTTCCTGACCACGACCGTCAACAACGTGGCTAGCCAGCAGAACGTGCAGTTCGTGGACGCCAACAGCTCGCTCGAGATCGAGCCGCAGGTCAACTCGGATCGCAACCTGAACCTCAAGCTGACCCTCGAGATCAGCTCCTTCTCGGGCTCGGGCTCGGCCAACCTCCCGCCCGGCACCAACAGCCGGCGCTACCAGGGTGAGGTCACGGTCCCCAACGGCAAGTACGTGGTGTTCGGCGGACTCGAGAGCGAGACCGACCGCTACGTCGAGGCCAAGGTCCCCTTCCTGGGCGACATCCCGATCATTGGCCACATCTTCAAGAACTGGAGTCGGTCCAAGACCAAGACCCAGATCTACATCTTCATTCGGCCCACGATCTTCAGCAACGACTCCTTCTCGGCCGAGGGAGCGCTGGGCAGCGAGCTGCGCGAGAAGGTCCACATCGCGAGCGAGCGGGCCGATTGGCTCCCCCCCGTCGTCCCGGACCGCTATCGGCGTGGGTCGGGCTTCACGCTCCAGGACGAGGCCTTCGAGGTGTTCGGGACCGGAACGGCCAACCCCTTCCGGAGCCCGCTCAAGAAGCGGAACTAGGTTCGCTAGAGTAGGACGGGCGCCTCGAGCGCTCGGGAGAGAGCATGCGGCGACGGATCCTCAAGGCCCTGGTGCGAGAGGGCATCCTCACCGAGCAGCAGGTGGAGGAGGCCCTCGGCGAGGAGCAGGCGACCGGGGTCAGCTTCGACCGCATCCTGCGCGATCGCGGCTGGGTGACCGAAGAGCGGCTCCTGACGGTCATCCATCGCAAGACCCTCTGGCCCTACGAGCGAGACCTCAGCAAGAAGGAGTGCCCCGAGGGCTTCACCGAGGCCGTCCCCCTCGCGGTCGCCCGCAAGCACATGCTGGTGGCCATCGGTCAGGACGAGGAGGGCTCCTACCTGATCGCCACCAACGAGCCCTTCAACCACTTCTCGACCGATGAGATCGCCTCGATGCTCGAGGCCGAGGTCCGCCCCGTGCTCGCCGGCCGCGGCGAGATCACGGCGATGCTCAACCGCGTCTACATGGGCAAGGAGGGCGAAGGCGGGCTCGGCTTCGACCTCGACGAGCTCGACGACGACATCATCACCGTCGACGAGGGCGACGACGCGGTCGAGAACCTGCTCGACGACCAGGACAAGGGACCGATCATTCGCCTGGTCAACAAGATCATCTTCGATGGCTATCGGATGCGCAGCAGCGACATCCACTTCCAGCCCCTCGAAGAGAAGCTCGTGGTGCGCTTCCGCATCGACGGTCTGCTCTACACCAAGGAGGAGATCCCCAAGGAGGCCCAGAACGCCGTCCTGACCCGCCTCAAGGTCATGTCGAAGATGGACATCGCCGAGCGGCGCCTGCCTCAGGACGGCCGCTCCAGCTGTCGGATCGGCGAGAACGAGATCGACATTCGCTACAACTCGGTCCCGACCGCCTACGGCGAGCGGATCGTGCTGCGTCTGCTCGACAAGACGACCAAGACCTACTCGCTCGAGAAGATCGGCCTCGCCAAGGAGGACTACCGGCGGATCAACCGCCTGCTCGGCTACCAGCACGGGATCATCCTCGTGACCGGGCCGACCGGCTCGGGCAAGACGACGACGCTCTACGCCGGCCTGTCCAAGATCAACGACTCCTCGATCAACGTGATCACGCTCGAGGACCCGATCGAGTACCACCTCTCGGGCATCAGCCAGATCCAGGTGGCGGTCAAGAAGGGCCTGACCTTCGCCAAGGGCCTGCGCGCGCTCATGCGTCAGGACCCCGACGTGATGATGGTCGGTGAGATCCGCGACGAGGAGACCGCGCGCGTCGCCATCCAGGCGGCGCTGACCGGTCACTTGGTGTTCTCGACCCTGCACACCAACGACGCGCCCAGCTCGGTCACGCGTCTGCTCGACATCGGGATCGAGCCCTACCTGGTCGCGAGCTCCGTGATCGCAGTGATCGCGCAGCGCCTCGTGCGCGTCATCTGCGATGGATGCAAGTCGGAGTACGAGCCAACGGACGAGGAGCTGAGCGAGATCGGCCTCCAGCGCGAGCAGCTCAGCGACGGGTTGATCTACCTCGGCATGGGCTGCGAGCGCTGCATCGACACGGGCTACATCGGCCGAACCGCGATCTACGAGATCCTGACGATCAACGAGCCCGTGCGCGAGAAGGTGATCGCGCGCGCGGGCGCGAGCGTGATCAAGGAGGTCGCGCTCAAGCACGGGCTGAAGACGCTGCGCATGGACGGCGCTCGCAAGGTGATCGAGGGCCACTCGACCATCGAAGAGGTCCTGCGCGTGACCCAGCTGGACATGTGAGCTGAGCGATGCCCGTCTTCCAGTACACCGCCTTCGACGAAGCCGGCGGCACCAAGCAGGGGATCATCGACGCCACGACGGCGCGTGAGGCGCGCGAGAAGCTGCGCGGTCGCAAGCTCTTCGTGACCGACATGACCGCGGTCCGAAAGGGCAAGGGCAAGAAGAAGAAGCCCACCAACGCGCTGGCCAAGACCAGCGGCCGCGGCAAGATCTCCGGCATGGGGCGGATCGAGGATCCGCCCGCCGAAGAGGAGAAGGACAGCGCCTTCGCCGGCGCCGCCTTCAGCATTCAGCGCTTCATGGTCAAGGGGGCGCGCAACGAGCTGGTCGGCGTGACCCGACTGCTCGCGACCCTGCTCAAGGCCGGCATCAACCTCATCGACGCGATCACCTCGGTGATCCAGCAGATCAACGACAAGCACCTTGAGTCGGTCATGCGCCAGGTGCGCGAGGACCTCAAGGGCGGGGCGAGCTTCGCCGACTCCCTGGCCCAGCACCCTGAGCTCTTCGACTCGCTCTACATCAACATGGTCCGCGCCGGCGAGGCCTCGGGCGCCCTCGACGAGGTGCTCCGCCGCCTGGCCGACTTCCTCCAGGCCCAGACGCGCATGAAGAACCGCGTCTCGGCCGCGATGACCTATCCCCTGATCATGATGATCATGGGCGGCGCCGTCGTCAGCTTCCTGCTCGCCTTCGTGGTCCCCAAGATCGTCAAGGTCGTGCTCAAGAAGGGCAACGTCCTCCCCCTGCCCACCAAGATGCTGATCACGATCCAGGACCTCTTCCTCAGGTACTGGTGGCTGGGTCTGCTCCTGATGGTCGTGTCCTGGGTCGTCTACACGGCGATCACAGCGACCGAGAAGGGCGCCCTGGCGCGCGACACCTACAAGCTCAACATCCCGATCCTGGGCGAGCTCTTCCGCAAGCAGTCGGTGGCCCGCTTCGCGACCACCTTCGCGACCCTGCTCAGCTCGGGCGTCCAGGCGACCGAGTGCCTGCGCATCCTCAGCAGCGTGGTCGACAACAAGCTGCTGGGCAAGACGCTGATCGAGGTCCGCGAGCGCATCCTCGAGGGCACCGACATCTCGACCCCGCTCAAGAACAGCAAGATCTTCCCGCCGGTCGTGGGCGACATGATCGCGATCGGCGAGGAGTCCGGCCAGCTCGAGGAGCTGCTCGAGCGGATCGCCGAGACCTACGACGAAGAGGTCGACCTGACCTCCCAGAAGGTGACCTCGCTGATCGAGCCGATCATCATCGTGGCCATGGCCGTCGTGGTCGGCTTCATCGTGCTCTCGATCGTGCTGCCCCTCGTCCAGGGCTTCAACTTCTAGGAAGAGCGCGGCTGCGCCGCGTCTTCCTAGAAATGCTCGTGGGCGGAGGCCGGTTGCGGGTGTGGTGGGGGCGCGGGGGTGGGCGCGGGGTCCCTGCGTGTGCGGGGGCGGATCCATTGGGGCGCCAGGGCGGGCGTGGGGCCGTTGAAGCGCGTGGGTGGAGATCGCCCGCGCCGACATCGACTTTCCCGGAGCCGAAGATCGCCTACGCCCACGGCTGGCGTCTTCGCCGACCTTCTCCGCTTGCGGACGCGCCCCCAAGATCGCCTACGCCCACGGCTGGCGCCCTCACCGACCTTCTCCGCCCCCGGACGCGCTCCCAAGATCGCCTACGCCCGCGGCTGGCGCCCTCACCGACCTTCTCCGCCCCCGGACGCCCCACCAGCCTTCGCCGGCGAGCATCTAGGAAGACGCGGCGCAGCCGCGCTCTTCCTAGCGGGAGAACTCGGCGATCTCGCTCAGGAGCGCTCCCAAGCGACCCGCCAAGAGGTCGTTGTGGCCTGCGTTCTCGATCGTGCGCATGCTGCAGCGAGCCTCGCCCAGGCTCTGGGCCAGGGCTGCTCCGACGCGGTAGGGGATGACCCCGTCCCGGCGCCCGTGGATCACGAACACGGGCTGGGAGCTCTTGGCCAGCGCGCTGCGCGAGTCGAACACGTCACGCACTCCCAGCCAGGCCAGCGGGCGCGGCACCATCAGCGCGGCCATGTCGTGCATCGAGGTGTAGGGCGAGAGGAGCACCAGGCGGCGCCCGACCCCGCGGCCGGCCAGCTCGCAGGCGACGCCAGTCCCGAGCGAGCGGCCGATCAAGACCAGCTCCTCGCGCGCGACGCCGAAGCGCTCGCAGGCGCTGGCGACGGCGGCCTCGCCGTCGAGGAAGAGCCCCGCCTCGCTGGGCGAACCGGGGCAGCCGCCGTAGCCGCGGTACTCGGCCAGGAACACGTCGAAGCCCAGCTTGGCCAGCTCGCGCCCGATGTCGAAGTTGCGCGCCGCGCTCTCGGCGTTGCCGTGGAAGTAGACCGCGCTGGCGCGGCGGGTCCCCTGGGCCCGAACCGCGGCGCCTCTCAGGGGGGTCCCGTCGCTGGCCTGGTATTCCACGAGCTCCAGGCCGGGGGGATGGGCAGGAACCGGGAGCGGGTCGCCTGGGAACATCATGGAGCGGGCCATGGTCCCGCTGAAGATGTAGCCCACGAGCACGAGCCCCATCCCCAGCAGCATCGCGGCCTGGGGCCGGTGACCGAGCAGGGCCTGTCGCCCGCCCTCGATCAGCAGGATCAGCGGGAAGGCGCCCAGGACGGGGGTCAGCACGACGCCCGCCGGGGAGAGCCCCTTCGCCTGGGCGTAGAGCAGCCAGCCCAGGCTCGAGCCGACGACCAGGAGCAGGTAGAGGATCACGAAGCGAACTCCTCGCTCACCGAGCACCTCGGGCGACTCGCTCGCGAGCCGAGCTGCGCGCAGCTGGGCGGGACCCGGCGGCGGAGCTGGAGCCGGGTCCGTGGGAGCGGGCGGCTGCTCCGCCTCAGCGCTCAGCCGTCCAGGTCCTTGAGGTAGGGCTCGACGGTGCGCGCCAAGCCGGGCAACGCCGAGGCGACGTGTCCGCGAGCGGTCCCGCGCAGCTTGCGATAGGCCTTCTGGATCGCGCCTGCGCCGCGCATGTTCGCGCTGTCGACCCGGCGGTCGGCGACGCCCAGCAGCGCTTCGGCCACCGCCCCTTCCTGGCGGCGAAGCTCGGCGTCCAGGGGGCCCCTCGAGTCTCCCTTGCCCGCCCAGGTCTGATAGTAGGGCTCGAGGGCGTCGCAGAACTCCGGGAGCATGGCGTCGACCACGCTTGGGACGAATCCGGGCTTGAAGCCCTTTACGAGCTTGTAGGCGGCCTTGAGCGGAACGGCCCGGACGCCGCGCTTCCCGCCCATTTCGCTGTCGATCAGGCGGCAGGTGTCGCTGACGACGCGCTGGCGGTCGTCTCCGAGGAGGTGGTCCCGAAGGGTCGGCATGCTGAGGGATCCTGTCTGAAACGCTCCGATTCCCACCTTGGGGTGTCGCGGAGACTCTGGCTTGCTAAGGTCCGATATATAACACGCTTAACCTCACGTCGGCAGAGCGCGCCCTCTTGGTCCGCTCGCGTGGGTCGAAGGCGAGGGCTATCCTGCCGGCGTCGGCCGGTCGTTGGAGGAGTTTTCCATGGCGCAGTGGCAAAGCCTCGCGGATCTCGCGAAGGGTTGCGCTGCCTTGCCTAAGGGAGCGTTCCAGGAGAAGTATTCGAGCCCCTTCCTGCTCGAGCTCAACCCCGAAGAGGGTGAGATCGGGAACGCGGGGGAGACTCGGGTCTTCGAGGCGGACGCTGTGGCGACGGACCTTGCTCCCTCGCTGAACAAGAGCCTGATCGTCAGCTTCGGCGACGGTGAGGGCTTCACCTTGGGCAGGAGCGAGGGCTGCGACATTCCGTGCAGCCACAGCACCATTTCGGATAACCACTGCCGCTTCGACTGCTTCGGCAGCATCTGGGCGATCAAGGACGAGGAGTCGCGCAACGGGACCTTCGTCAACGGGCGCCGCTTGGGCTCGGGCGAGCAGAGCCCCCTCAAGTTCGGCACCAAGATCATGACGGGGTCGGCGCAGTTCCTCTTCCTCAGCCCCGACGACGCCTTCGAGCTGATCCAGGAGCTCTCCCGCGAGCCGCGCATTCGGCCTCGCTCGCTGGGCAAGTACCGCTCGGAGTTCAAGGAGCTCGGCGAGGCCGAGGCGGTCCGCGACAAGTTCCCTGGCCCCTTCCTCGTCGTGCAGGCGCCCAAGGGACGTGACGCCTCGGCCAAGAACAACGCCGTGGACAACAACACGATCACGCTCTCGGAGGAGGAGCTGAAGAAGAGCGTCAACAAGAACGTGACCGACGCCATCTTCGACCTCGGCAACCACAACCTGGTCCGCATTGGCCGGGCCACGGTGACCCAGATCCACCTCCCCCTCGGCGCGGTCTCCAACCTGCACTGCGCGTTGGTCCGCAACGAGGACAGCAGCTGGAACGTGCAGGATCTCGGCGCCAAGAACGGCACCTACGTGTGGGGCGATCGCCTCCCACCCCAGGGCTGCAAGACGCTCGAGTCCGGCACCGAGATCACCCTCGGCAACATCAAGTCGATCTTCTTCAACACCGAAGATCTGCTGACCTACGCGACTCACCGCGACACCCTGGTCTAGGCCCCGGGGCTCGCTCGCTCTCGCCCTGGCCTTGCCGGGCTGGCGCGCGAGCGCCGTGGTCGCGGGCTTCGGCTGGCTCCTGGACGAGAGTGAGGGCTTGTTGCTCAGTCCTGCGGCAGTACCGAGACGCTGACCCCGCCGGGCCGGAGCTCGGCGCGCAGGAAGGGCGGCAGGGCCTCGCCGGCGAGGAGCGCCTCGAGGGTCAGCTCCTGCCCCGCTTCGCGCAGCTCGACGTAGCGTTTCTCCAGCCGTCGGCGCGCCTCGGCGGCCCAGGCGCCGGGGCTGATCACCTTGCCTTCGTAGATGCGGAAGCCGACCCCGAGGGGGTCTTCGAGGGCTGGGCCCATGACGCCGCGCCGCTCGAGCTCGGCGATGGAGGTGATCGGCGGGCCGTTCTTGCCCAGGCGGGCGGCGAGCGCGTTCAACTCGACGGCTTGAAAGCTCGACTGGATCTCGACCAGGCGCGCGCGCGCCTCCTCGCGGATCGACTCGTGGGGGCTGTCGACGCGCGCCTTCCAGAGCTCGTAGCGCTGCTCGAGCAGGCGCTTCTCGCTCAGGCCCCGGCTGCGCATCTCCTCGCCGAGCGCTCCCAGGTCGGCTGGCCCGCCCGCCTCGTAGGCCTCGACCAGGAGCTCCCCCGCCCGGCGCACGTAGCGTCCTCGCTCCACGGGGTCCCTCGTCTGCGGCACGTGCATGATGAGGTGGGTCGCCGCTTGCTCGCGGTAGAGCTGCCAGCGCCGCGGGTGCCCCGCCCAAACCCCAGGGCCAGCGGGAGGCTGCGGCTCGCCGTGCAGCTCGTAGGGCTCGCCCAGGGTCCGCTTCGCGAGCGCCACGCAGTCGTCTGCCCGGTTGCCGAAGGCTCCCATCAGGATCGCTCCGCGCAGGCCGGCGTCTGCGTCGTTGGGGTCGAGGGTCAAGATCCCGTCGTAGAGCTTCCAGAGGTGGTCGCGGTCCTCGTCGGTGAAGGCCACGCCGGGCTCCTTGGTCCCGAGCACGAAGTTGGTCGCTCGAATCTCGAGCAAGTCTGCCATGGTCTCGCGGTGGCCTGCGGCGAGGATCGGCAGGATCGAGCGCGGGGGCAGGGTGCGCACCACGTTGGGCGGGGGGCCCTTGGCCCGGTCCAGGGCGCCCTGGACTGGATAGAGCAGCGCGAGGCCCAGGGCCAACACTCCCCACTCGAGCTGACCCTTCACAGCGTCTTCCGCCGAAACACGAGGCAAGCCAGGGCCAGGACGATCGCGGTGTAGACGGCGGCGTAGACGATGGCCCAGAGCAAGTGGCCCGCCTGGAGGGGCATCCCGTAGATCGCAGGCCCGCGCAGGTTGAAGTTCTCCAGGTTGGGGAAGACCAGGTAGAGGACCCACAGCAGCTTGTGTCCGATCAGGGTCAGGGTGCCCGCCTCGCCCCGCTCGACCAGGCCGTCGGCCAGGTCCTTGATCGAAGAGGTCTGGTGACCCGCCACCGCGACGACGAAGCTGAACACTGCGCCCTCGATGGGATGGGCCGCGACGGAGAACAGGATCGCGATCGCCGTCACCACGAGCAGCTCGACGTAGACGAAGCCCAGGGCCGCCAGGAGCTGAGGGCTCGGCCTCCCGCCGCCCAGGGCGTAGAGCACGAGGAAGCTGAAGCTCATCAGCGCCACCGCGACTCCCAGCACGCCGACGAGCCCGAGGTATTTCCCCAACACGAAGCCGCTGCGCGAGAGCGGGCGCGAGAGGACCGGGTAGACCGTGCGCCGCTGAACCTCCTGGTAGACGAGGTTCGTCCCCAAGAAGATGGCCGCCAGGGTGCCGAGCATCGTCAGGGCCGAGAGCGAGAAGTCACCGACGATCTTGAGCCGACGCGGGAGGTCGCGGTCACCACCTGCGACCCAAGCGAAGAGGTAGGAGGAGCCGCAGACCACGACCATCGTGCCGATCAGCGCGTGGAGCACGCGGCTGCGCGCAGACTCCCGAAAGGCCAGACTCGCGACCGCGAGCACGCCTCCGCTCCTCATCAGGACTCCTTCCCAGCGGCCTTGGGCGTCGAGGTGCCCGCACCCTTTCCAGCCCCAAAGCGCTCCAGGAACACCTCCTCGAGGTTCGCGCGTCGGGGGACGAGCGAGGCGATTCGCCCGCCCTTGTCGATCACGGCCGCGACCAGGCGGTCGGCGACCTCGGCGTTGGGGCAGAGGGCCTCGCACAGGTCGCCGCGCGAGCCGAGCTCTACGCCCGCGACCTTGGCCAGCTCGTCGCGCGCCTCGGCCGGGGCCGCGAACTGGACGTCGACCGAGGCGTCGCTCCCACCCAGGCCCTCGACAGAGCCCTCGTAGGCGACTTGCCCGCCGTCGAGCACGACCAGCTGATCGCTGACGGCCTCGACGTCGCTCAGCACGTGGCTGGAGAAGAACACGGTCCGCCCCCGCTCGCGCTGGCGGGCGATCAGCCCGCGGAGGTGCAGGCGCCCCATGGGGTCGAGGCCGTCGAGGGGCTCGTCGAGCACGAGCAGCTCAGGGTCGTGGACGAGCGCTTGAGCGAGGCCCAGGCGCTGGCGCATGCCCTTGGAGTAGCCCTTGACCGGGACCTCTGCCGAGCCCCCCAGGCCTACCTCCTCGAGCACGGCCTCTGCCTTCTTGCGCCGCTCGGCTTGTGGCACTCCGCTCAGGCGGGCGAAGAACTCGAGCAGCTCGAGCCCGTTCAGCCCGTCGTAGAAGAAGGGCGCCTCGGGGAAGTAGCCGATCAGACGCTGCGCGGCGTCGCTGCCGACGGGGTGATCGCCGATCGTGACGCTCCCCCCGCTGGGCCGGTTGATCCCGACCAGGACCTTGATCGTGGTCGTCTTGCCGGCTCCGTTGACGCCGAGATAGCCCGTGATCGAACCGCGGGGAACCTCGAACGAGACCCCCGTGAGCACCTCGCGCCAGGTGCGGCTGAATCCAGTCGGATAGCCAGCTCGCAAGTCCTGAACTCGAATCACGCTCTCCCTCGCACCTTCCTCACCCCCTGGGGTGGCCTGGGCGGCGATTCTATCTAGCGCGCGCTTCAAGCCAAGCAGCGAGGGCCTCCTCCGAGCGGGACGCGAGCTCCATCCAGAGGCGCCCCGCGAGCGCGTGGGCCAGCGCTCCCCGCTCGGCGGCTCTCCGAGCTCCAGGATCGCCACCACGACGACTGGAATCGTGCAGCCCAAGGAGCGCGTTATGATTCAAGGCAGCGAGGAGCAGATCCCATGGGCGGAGCGCTGATCAAGGTCGGAATCGGAGCCTTCTTCGTGTTCGCCTCTGCCCAGATGGGCGGCCTCGCTCGCGGTCTCCTCGATCGGGCGCGTGAGAGCGTACAGGCCAGCGAGCTGCTGACCCTCGACGGGCAGCTCGCGGCCTGGACGATCGGTCAGAAGCGGGGCCGGCCCCCTGCCGATCAGCCGCACTTCGATCGCGTGTGCCGCGAGATCCTCACGGCGCCGGGCGGGCGCGACGTGACCCGGGATCGCTGGGGCGAAGGCTACGTCTACGAGCGAATCGCCGTGCGCCCCGTCGAGTGGGAGATCAGCAGCAAGGGGCCCGACCGCCGCCTCGGCAGCGAGGACGACCTCGTCGTGCACCGTCGGGACGACCAGGTCGAGATCAACCGGGATCCGGTCTCGATCATCGAGGGCGCGATCGAGCGGGTGCGCCGCGCTGACGAGCGTCGCCTCGACGCGCTGGCGAAGCTGGCTGCCAGCGAGCAGGGCCCGCTCTTCGACGCCAATCAGAAGGTCGACTTGACGCCGGCCCGCGAGGCGGCGCTGCGCCAGCAGCTGAGCGAGCTGGATCGCTTGCTCGCCGACTCCTGAGGGAGCGAGCGGCGCCAGGCGGTCTGGACTGGGCGGTTTGGACTGGGCGGTTTGGACTGGGCGGTTTGGGGACTAGGGCGGCCTGGGGGCTAGGCGTCGCTCGGGGGAGCGGGCGGGCGCGCGAAGAGGGGCTTGAGCTTGGCCCGGTTGATCGCGCGGAAGAGCTGGCGCTCGTTCATCATCTCGATGAAGGCCTCGACCAGCTCCTTGTCCCACCAGCCGCGCTCGGACTCCTCGCGGAGGATCTTGAAGCAGGTCTCGGTGGGGAAGGCGGGCTTGTAGGCCCGCGCGGTCGCCAGCGCGTCGAACACGTCGCAGATCGTGGTGATCCGGGTCGTGATCGGGATATCGCTGTCGGGGAGCTTGTCGGGGTAGCCGGTCCCGTCCAGGCGCTCGTGGTGGTTACGAATGCAGTGGAGGGTCGCGTCGCCGAGCGAGCGCAGGTGGCGGCAGATCTCCCAGCCAGCCACGGGGTGCCGCTTGATCACCTCGAACTCGTCGGGCGTCAGCGGGCCTGGCTTGTTGAGGATCCGGTCCGGGATCCCGATCTTGCCCACGTCGTGCAGCAGGCCGCCGATCTGGACGGCGTGGACGAGCTCGTCCTTGAGGCCGATGTGCTCGGCCAGCGAACGGGAGAACATGCCCACGCGCTCGCCGTGACCCTCGGTGTAGCTGTCCTTTTGCTCCATGGCCGTCGCCAACGCGAAGACCACGTTCTGGGCGCTCTCGAGCTCGCTGGTCACGGCGCGAACCCGGCTGAGGGCGCCCACCCGAGCGCGCAGCTCGTCGACGTCGACCGGGAGCGAGAGGACCGCCGAGGCCCCCGCGCGAATCGCGTCCAGGCGCTTGGTCGGCTCGTCGCAGAGGAGCACCAGGGGAACCAGACGCGTGGCGTTGTCTGCCTGCAACGCGGTCGCGAACTCGATCCCGTCCATGCCGGACAGAGAGATCGCGCTCACGACGCAAGCAGGTGAATGGGCAGCGACCCAGCCCAGACCCTCCTCTGCGTTGCTGGCGAAGTGGACGACGTGGTCGTCCGATCCCAGCGCCGCTTGGAGGGATTCCTGGTCCGTTCCGCGGCCGACAATAATGAGGACCTCGGCCAAAGGGTCCCTCTCTCCTCCCGATCCGTAACCCGACCTGTGGAGGCTAACTCCAAGCCGCCTGGCTTTCAAAGCCTTGGAGGACTTTCCGCCCCACCCCCCTCTTCTCCGGCGAGGGCCCCTCTGGGGGGCTAAGATTCGAGGCGTGGAGGCGTACGGGCTGGGCTTCGTGTCAGGTGCGGTGGCAGGGCGGGTGATCTCCGTCCCCTCCAACGCCGAATTGGGCCGCTCCCCGCAGGTCGGCCTGGTCGTGGACGACCCTTTGGTCGCGCCGCGCCACGCTCACATCTACTCCAGCCAGGGCCGCTTCCACCTGATCGACCTCCACGCGGGGGTCTGGATCGATGGCCACCGCGTCACCCCGGGGGAGCCGCTGCCGCTCCTCCCCGGCTCCCTGGTGACCCTGGGCGAAGGCGGCCCGCTCGCCGTGTTCGACGAGGCGCGGGTCCTCAGCCGCGGGCAGCCGCGCGAGCTCCTCCTGCGCCGAGAGGACGGCCCTGGCGGCTCGTGGGTGATCAACACCGCGGTCGAGATCGGGCGCGGCGCCGGCTGCGGGATCCAGCTGGACGCGCGGCGCGACTCGCTGGCCTCCAGCCAACACGTCCACCTCCTGCCGGCCTTTGGGCGCCTGATCGTGACGGACCTCGGCAGCGCCAACGGGACCTGGTGCGAGGACATGCGCCTGATCCAGCGGGCCCTGCGTCCTGGTGAGTCCTTCGTCCTCGGCGGTCAGGGAGGCCCGACCTTCCGGGTCGAGGCCAGCGAGGACCTCGGCTCCTCCGGGCTGAGCAGCTCGCTCGCGTCCAGCTCGAGCAGCCTCGGGCCGCCTCCGATCCCTGACGCCTTCAAGCTCGAGCTCCGCGCGGGGAACCAGCGCGGCGTCGTCCACGTGGCGGCCAAGCCCGTGGTGAGCTTCGGCAGCTTCGCCGGCCTGAACGACTTCCCCACGCTCTGCTTCCCGCGCGACCTCGAGAGTGAAGAGGACGCCATGGAGCGCTCCGAGTCGATCGGGCCGCAGCACGGGGTGCTCAGCCTGACCGACTCCACGGTGGAGCTGCGCGACGGAGGGGACGCGCCGACCAAGCTGGACCACGTGCGCCTCCCGGCTGGCGAGCGGCGCGTCCTGCCCGCTCGCTTCACCCTCTCGCTCGGAGACGACAGCCTGCTCTTCCGCGGGCGCCTCTACCGCACCGAGGGCGTGCCCCCGGCGCCCGCGAAGGTCGGGATCTCCAACCAGCACCCCGTCGAGTGCCTGGTCCTCGAGCGAATGGGGGACGCCCCCGACTCGCGGCTCTTCCTCCAGCTCGTCCGCCAGGCCACCCTGGGCTCTGGCGACCACGCCGCGATCCAGGTGGCCGCCGCGGGCGTCGCCCCCCTCCACGCCCTGCTCTACCTACAGCAGGAGAGCCTCTGGATCTGCCAGCTCGGCCGCGACCCCGTGGCCGTGGACGGGACCCCCCTCAGCAGCGGGACCGCGCTCCCGATCGGCGTCGGGAGCGAGGTCTACCTGGGGACCCTCGTCCTGCGGGTCAGCGAGTGAGCACCTAACCTCTCCCTGACGGACCCCCTCGCTAGGGTGGGCGCCATGAAGCTCAGGCCCTACCAGGAAGAGGCGGTCCAGGCGGTCCTCAAGGCCCGTCGGCGGGGCGTCCGCCGCCAGGTGATCTCGCTCCCGACCGGCTCCGGCAAGACGGTGATCTTCTCCCGCTTGGCCGCCATGGCGCGCAAGCCCGTGCTGGTGCTCGCTCATCGCGGCGAGCTCCTCGAACAGGCCGGGGCCAAGCTGGAGGCGGCAGGCGCCGGACCGGTCTCCTACGAGTGGGGGAGCCAGCGCGCGGACTCCGCGGCCAAGACCGTGGTGGCCTCGATCCGCTCGCTCAGCAGCGAGCGCCTGGCGCGCCTCTGCGCCGAGCGAGAGGTGGGCCTCGTGGTCTACGACGAGTGCCACCACGCTCCGGCCGAGGACAACCAGCGCGTGCTGCGCGAGCTGGGCGCCTTCGAGGCCGAGTGGCCGGGGACGCTGCTGGGGTTCACCGCGACCACCTCGCGCGGCGACGGGCTCGGCCTCGACAGCGTGTTCGAGGAGCTCGTCTACCAGCGCACGCTGCCGCAGATGATCGGCGAGGGCTACCTGGTCGGGCTGCGCGGCTTCCGCGTCTCGACCCAGGCGGACCTGCGCGAGCTCAGCGCGGGCGGGAAGGACTTCACCCCCGACGAGCTCGCCGAGGCCGTCGACGTCGAGGAGCGCAACGACCTCGTCGCGCGCTCGATCCAGGAGCTGGCCCGCGGCCGGCGCACGATCGCCTTCTGCGCCAACGTCGCGCACGCCCAGCACCTCGCGGGCGCCCTGCGCGAGCTGGGGGTGCGCGCGGCCACGGTCCACGGCGAGCTGCCCGCCGAGGAGCGGGCCGCGCGCCTGGCCGACTTCCGGGCGAGCAAGCTGCAGGTCCTGACCAACGTGGCGGTCCTGACCGAGGGCTTCGACGACCCGGCGGTCTCCTGCGTGGCCATGGCACGCCCGACCCGGAGCAGCGGGCTCTACGCTCAGTGCGTCGGTCGAGGCACGCGCCTGGCGCCGGATAAGCGGGACTGCCTGGTGCTCGACTTCGTCGACCTGAGCGGGGTCGAGCTCGAGACCCTGCCCTCCCTCTTCGGCCTGCCCCGCCAGCTGGATCTGCGCGGCGGCGAGGTCGGCGAGGCGGCCGCGGCCTACCAGCAGCTGCGCCTCGACTTCGGCCCCTTCGAGCTGCCGCCCGACGAGATCACCCTCGAGGAGATCCAGACCCGGGCCGCGGCCTTCGACCCGCTCTCGCTGCGGGTGGACGGCGAGGTGCGCGCGATCTCCCCCTACGCCTGGTGTTCGCTGGGGCGGGCTGGGATCGCGCTCCACGTGCTGCGCGGAGGGCGGGTGCGCACCTACCGCGTCCTGGAGCGGGCTGGGCGGGGCCGCCGCTACCGGGTCGAGCTGGACGGCAAGGAGCAGGCCCGCTTCGGCACGCTCGAGGAGGCCGTCGAGGCGGTCGACTACGAGGTCGGCCGGCGCGGGCGCAAGGTCGTCGCCAGCGCCTACCCCTCGGCCGAGTGGCGTCGGCGCGCCGCTCCGGCGGCCCTGCGCGAGCGCCTGGCGGAGCTCGCCCCCCGACGCCGAGTCAGCGGCTGGGGCGCGGCGCTGCAGCTGGCGGAGTGGCTGGAGTACGGCGGGAGCCGGGGCCGGCGGGCGGCGGCTGGCGCGAGCCCGAACTCTGGCTGCTCCCCCCGCTGGGGGACGAAGGGTTCCCTGGTGTTAACCTCCCCGGCCTTGCCAGAGGAGGCTCCATGAGCGAGCTGCACCAGACCGCCCTCAACGCCAAGCATCGCGCCCACGGGGCCAAGCTCGTCGGCTTCGGCGGGTGGGAGATGCCCCTCCAGTACGAGGGGATCGTCAAGGAGCACCTGCGCGTGCGCGAGCACGCGGGGCTCTTCGACCTCCAGCACATGGGCCGGCTCCGCTTCACGGGCCCCGACCGCGCGGCGGCCCTCGACCGCTTCCTGACCAACGACGTGCCCGCGACCAAGGTCGGCCAGGCTCGCTACGCGGTGATCACGGGGGAAGACGGCGGGGCGATCGACGACTGCATCTACTACGTGCTCCCCGAGGCGATCCTGCTGGTCGTCAACGCCAGCAACCGCGAGGCGGTGCTGGAGTGGATCGAGCCGCGCCTCGAGGGCGACGTGACCCTCAGCGACGAGACGACGCGCTGGGCCATGATCGCGGTCCAGGGTCCCAAGGCGCTCCAGATCGTCGACCCGCTGCTGGACTTCGACCTGAGCAAGCTGCGCTACTACCGCTGCCGCGGCGGGATGCTCCGCGGGGAGCCCTGCTTCGTGGCCCGGACGGGCTACACGGGCGAGGTCGGCTACGAGCTGGTCTTCGACGCCCGCGAGGCCGAGACGATGTGGGACGCGATCCTCGCGGCCGGGGCCGAGCACGACCTGGCCCCGGTCGGCCTCGGCGCGCGCGACACGCTCCGCCTCGAGGCGGGCATGGCCCTCTACGGGCACGAGCTGGACCGCGAGACCAGCCCGCTCGAGGCGGGCGTCGACTTCGCGGTCAAGCTGGAGGGCGCCGAGTTCTTCGGGCGGGCCGCCCTGCGCGAGCAGCGCGACGCGGGGGTGCCGCGCAAGCTGGTCGGCTTCAAGGTCGAGGGCGCGCGGATCCCCCGGCAGGGGGCCGAGATCCTGGCCGGGGGCGAGGCGGTCGGGGTCGTGACCTCGGGCACCAAGAGCCCGACCCTGGGCGACGTGATCTGCCTGGCCTACGTGCCCCGCGCCCTGGCGGAGGACGAGTCGCAGAGCTTCGAGGTCAAGATCTCGACGCGGAGCTACCCCTTGCAGCGGGCCGCGCTGCCCTTCTACAGCCGGACTCGCGCCAAGCAGAAGGGCGAGTAGCCGCAGGTGAGCGAGATCGACCTCAGCTACGCCGTCGAGGTGCTCGAGCACGAGGCCGCCGCGGTCCGGGGCCTGGTCGGGCGGATCGACGCCGAGCACTTCGGCGCCGCCGCTCGCCTGATCCTGGCGTGCAGCGGGCGGACCCTGGTCACGGGAATGGGCAAGGCCTTCCTGATCGGCCAGAAGATCTCGGCCACGCTGGCCTCGACGGGCACCCCCAGCCTGGCCCTGCACGCCGGCGAGGCCCTGCACGGCGACCTCGGCCGGGCCGTCGCGGGGGACGTGGCGCTCGTGATCAGCAACAGCGGCCGGACGCGCGAGAGCGTCGAGCTGCTGGCGCCGCTCAAGAAGCTGGGCGTGTCGGTGATCGCCATGACGGGCGACCAGAGCTCGCCCCTGGCCCAGCACGCCGACGTGCTGCTGGACATCGGCAACCTGGACGAGGCCTGCCCCCTGGGGCTGGCGCCGACCACGACCACTACGGCCATGCTCGCCCTGGGCGACGCGCTCGCGCTGACGGTGCTCAAGGCGCGTGACTTCCAGCGTGAGGACTACGCCCGCTTCCACCCCGCGGGCAGCCTGGGGCGGGGCCTGCTCGAGGTCGAGGAGCTGATGCGCCAGGGCGACGACTACGCGGTGATCGAGGAGCGCCAACCCCTGCGGGAGGCGCTGCTGCGGATCACGCGGGTCCGGGCCGGCGCGATCTCGGTCACCGACGACGAGGGCCGCCTGGTGGGGATCTTCACCGACGGCGACCTGCGCCGGCGCCTGGTCAAGGGCGCGAGCATCGACGAGCTCAAGATCGCCGACCTGATGACCCGCGATCCGACCACGATCCAGACGGGCCGCCTGGTGAGCGAGGCGATCCGGATCATGCGCGAGCGCAAGTTCGACGAGCTGCCCGTGGTGGACGGCGAGGGGCGCTCGGTGGGGGTGTTGGACATCCAGGACGTGCTCGGGATCGCTTAAGCGGCTGCTGGCGCGGGACTTGAGGGGGCACCCCCAGGGACGAGGCCTGGGTTGTGGAACCTACAGCCGGAGGAGCCGTGACCCACAGCCGCCCAACCCGCTCGGAACCCAACCCCCTCCTCGCCGCGTCCTACCGCGCGAGGGCGGCTAGACTGGGCGCCCTGTTTGAGCTGGGAGCTCGAGGTGGGCGAGGACCAACGCAGCGACGAAGAGCTCGAGCGGCTCTGGAAGGAGGGCTCGGCCCCCGCCTTCGCCGTGCTCTTCGAGCGCTACCACCGTCGGGTCTACGGCTTCGTGCTCCGCTTCACCAAGGACGGGCACCTGGCCGAGGACATCGCTCAGCGGGCCTTCCTGAACATCTACAAGAAGCCGCCGCCGGGAACGGGCAGAGCGCGCTTCAAGTCCCTGATCTTCACCGTGGCTCGCAACGAGGCGATCAACGAGCTGAAGAAGCGCGTACGCCGGGGCGACGTGCCCCTGGACAGCGCCCCCGACCCAAGCGGCGACGCGCCCTCGCCCGAAGCGGCGGCGCGCAAGCGCGAGGAGGCCGAGCGCCTGCAGGAGGCCCTGGCCGAGCTGCCCGAGGACGAGCGCGAGATCTTGCTCCTGCGCCAGGTGGAAGGCTTGACCTTCCGGGAGGTCTGTGACGTGACCGGCCTCTCACGAGACGCGGTGCGCTGGCGCCTGGCGCGCGGCATGGAGCGCCTGCGCGAGGCGCTGGCGGGGACGATCTCATGAGCGACGATCGCCGCGCGGAGCTCTTGATCGGCTACCTCGAGGACGCCCTCGACGACGAGGAGCGGGCCGAGGTCGAGGCCCTCCTCGAGGAGGACGCCGAGGCCCAGGCCATGCTCGAGGCCTACCAGGAAGCCGCCACCGCCTTGAGCGCGCTGCCTACGCCGGAGCCGCCGGCCGCCGCCAGCGAGGCCGCCTACGCCGCGGTGCTCGCGGCCATGAACGCAGACGCCGAGGCCGCGTCCCCGCCGGCGTCCAGCTCGGACTCCGTCGAGCAGGCAGGTCCGCTGCAGGCTCGCGGCCAGCTGATCGTGTTCACGCGCTGGCTGGTCGCCGCGGCCTGCTTGCTGATCGTCGGCACCCTGGCCCTGGACTCGGGGAACCCCGATCCCTCCAGCGTGGCCGACAGCCGCCGGGTCGAGAGCGAGGAGCCCGCCGCCGGCCCGCAGCGAGGGGCCGACCCCGCGCCGGCCCAGAACACGCTGGACGCCGAGGAGGCGCCCGAGGCCCTGGCCAAGACCGGCAAGCTGCCCGAGCCGAACTCGCCCGAGCCGAGCTCTCCCGAGTTGACGGGGCAGGAGGACGCCGCGCGGAAGCTGAGCGAGCAGCTGGAGCGAGCCAGCTCGGCCGCCGAGGCCGAGACGCTGGCTCGCCTGGAGCTGGCTCGCCGGGAGCGAGCCCGGCAAGAGGACGAGAAGCGGGCCGACGGGTTCAGCAGCGCCGAGGGGCTGAAGGCTGAGGCGAAGCCCGACGCCAGCGCGGGCGAGGCCGGGCCGGCCGCCGACCAGCCGGCACCTCAGCCGCCTCGGCGGCCCGAGCGTGCCCAGCGGGGCGTCGCGGGTGGGGCCCCGGCCCAGCAGCCGCAGGACATGGACGACGCCGCCGAGCCGGAGGCGGACGCCCGGCCCGAAACCAAGCTCGAGCAGGGCGGGAAGCTCGCGCAGGGCGGCGAGGGCGGCGGCGCGCCGGGCCCCGCGAAGGCCGCGCCCCGGCCCGCGGCTGAGCCGCAGCCCGCGACCGCGCCCGGCTACGCCGAGGCCGACCCGGCGGAGGACGCCGCGCCCCCGACCTGGGTCGTGGCCGGCGACACCGGCGAGCGGGTCTACGTGCTCGAGCGGGGCCGGCTGGTGCTGCGCCCCCGCCCCCAGGACTTCGTCCGTCGCGGACGCGCCAACGACAGCAGCGCCAAGAAGTCCCGCGGACGCAGGGCGAAGCGGGTCGAGCCTCCTCGGGAGGAGGAGGAGCTCCGCGAGGCCCAGGAGGAGCTGGCCGACGGCGCGCCTGCTCCGCAGGCCCGGCGCGCCAGGTCTCGCCTGCGCGACGAGGATTCCAAGGGCGCCCAGGCCAAGGACCGCGGCGTCGCCGCCGATCTGAGTGACCCGGAGGTCCGCCGCGACCTGCTCGCGATCGTGGCCCTCGAGCTCGCGGGTCCGGTCCAGCCCGAGCGCGCCGAGCGCCTGCGCTCGGGCGCCCCCGGGGGCCGGGAGGCGCCTCGCGAGACGGCGATCGAGCGGTCTCAGCGGCTGGCGCGGGCCCGCCGCCTGCTGCGGCTCCTCGAGCCCGCGCTGAAGCAGGACGCAGACCTCCAGGCCCTGCGCGGCGCGCTGGAGCGGGCTCGCAAGCAGCTAGCCCGCTAGGGCCCAGCGGGGCCTGGCCGCGGGCGGGGGCCTAGAACCAGGTCCGGGTGCCGGGGACCTGCTTCTTGGGCTTCTTCGGCTCCTCCTGAGCGGGCTCAGGCGTCTCCTGGCCGGGCTTGACGAGGTGCTTGCTGGGGGCGCTGAAGCGCGCCTCGGGATCCCGGTCGCGGCTGGCGTCGAGCTCGAGCACCAGGGGAATGTGGTCCGAGTACTTGGCCTTCCACTCGTCCTTGCCGAGCTTCTTGAACAGCTCGCTGCGGATCCGCACCGAGTTGGGGATCAGCTCCTCGGCCAGGCCCTTGCCCTTGCTCAGGGCGGCGTGGTCGATCTGCTCCTCGAAGTAGACGATCGTCTGGTGCTTCTCGACGGGCTCGACCAGCTGGAAGTGCTCGGCCATCTTCTTCCAGGCCGGGTAGCTCGGGTCCGAGTTGTAGTCACCGAGGACGATCAGGTCCTGGTCCTCGCCCTCGCTCGCGAGCAGGTCCTGGAGGCGCTTGGTCAGGAAGGTGACCTCGGCCTGGCGCTTGGCCGAGTCCTTGGCGCTCCGCTTGAGGTTCAGCCGGCCGGCCTTGAAGTGGACCGACACCGCGCGGAAGTCGATCCCGCCGCTCTTGTGGCGGAAGGTCGCCACGAGGGGGACGCGGTGGAAGATCCAGTGGCCCTCGCTGCTCTTGCGGGGCAGCTCGTTCAGCTCGTGGGCGTGGAGCAGCTCGACCTTGTTGGTGTCGTAGAGGAAGGCGACCGCGATCTGGCGCGAGGTCTTGGTCCGGCCGATCTTGCCGCTGCTGCCGATCAGGAAGCTCCAGTTGGAGCCCATGGCCTTCGTCAGCCGCTGGAGGGGCTGAACGCCGTTGACCTCCTGGAGGGCCAGCACGTCGACCCCGAGGTCGTTCTTGATGAAGTCGCCGATCCGCTCGTAGTCGGCGTCCTCGCGCTTCTCGCGCCGACCCCCGAAGTTCTCGATGTTCCAGGTCCCGATCCGGACCCGCTGCTGCGGGGCGTCCTGGGCCGCCGCCGGAGCCGCGAGCAGGGCGAGCCCGATCAGGGCCGGGACGAGGGCGAAGGAGGGGGATGCGGTCTTCATGAGGGCCTCGTGGTTGGTCGCCGGGTTATAGCAGGTCGGAATCAAGATCCTGCCCTTCAACCGTGCGGCTGGGGCGAGTAGTATGCAGGGGCCTGGAGGCGACCCTATGACCCTCGCTTTTGGACTGCCCAGCGGCCCCGAATGGATCGTCGTTCTGGTGGTCGCGTTGCTGATCTTCGGCTCCCGCCTGCCCAAGGTGATGCGTTCCCTGGGCCAGAGCGTGAACGAGTTCAAGCGGGGCATGAACGACATCGTCGACGCCGACGAGTCCGGGGACGCCGCCAAGAAGGACGCCGAGAAGGACGAAGCGAAGGCCTAGTCTTTGGGCTGCTAGTCTCTGGGCTGCTCCCAGCCTCAGCCTCCCAGCCCCAGCCTCCCAGCCCCAGCCTCCCTTCCTGCCTCGCCCTGGGTTCCTCGTCCCGCCTCTTCTCGTCAAGGTCCTCGGGCTGGAGACGGGCTGGAGATACGTCCTCCCCTGCGCCGATAGGTGTCCAGACGTGCGCCCATAGAACCATCGCGCGCGGAGGAGATCACATGAGCGGGAAGAGGCGGGGCTTCTGGACGGACCTCCAGGAGGCCTTCGTAGAGAAGGCGCAGGGCTTCGTGGCCCAGGTGTTCAAGCAACCACGTAAGCGGCAAGCAGCGCCTCCGCTCCCGCCGCGGAGCATGCCCTGCGAGCTCTACCTGACCATGGGCTGGAACTCGCTCAAGCTCTTCCCGCAGGGGCCGATCGACGACTTCCGCTTCTTCCAGCGCGGCGGCGTCTCGCTCAGCCACGAGGTCGAGTTCCTCGCCCGCCTCGACGAGAAGGACCTCGGCAGCGAGAACTACGCGCCCTACGGCATGTTCAAGCTGAGCGGGGACAGCGGCGAGCGCCTGCCCTCGCTCGAGACCGACGCCGAGCTGTGGGCGACGCTGAACGAGGTCTACGGGCTGCCCTCGCTCCCGAGCATTCACGCCCTCGCCAGCCACGGCTTCCAGGCCTTCGACCCGCGCTACGGCGACCTGACGAGCGGCGAGAACTCGATCGAGCCGCCCCAGAGCGCCAAGGCCTACGTGCGCGGCAACTGGCGCCACTACAGCTACGCCGACGTGCTCGAGATCCTGCGCGCCGAGATGACCACGCCCCAGCGGATCGCCTGGATGGAGGTCGCCTTCCAGGACCCCCCGCCCGCCGGTGAGATCGTGCACCGCTACTACCTCGACCGGCGCAAGACGGCCTGGCTGGTGCGCCACCACTGGTCCGACGGCAAGCGGATCTACGAGGCCCAGACCAACGCCGAGGCCCTCGACTTCTGCATCGCCTCGGGCCACTTCAGCCGCATGGTCACCCGCCCCAAGGCCCTCGCCGCCTAGGACTGGACTCCACCCACAAGCGACGGCCCGCGAGCGCTGCTCGCGGGCCGCTCGCGTGTGTCTCAGTCCAGGAGCGGGACCTGGTCCGCCTGGGCCTGCTCCCGCAGCTGCTGGGCCCGAGCGGCGTCCTCGCGCAGCTCGAAGAACCAGATCGCCTCTTGCAGCGTCTCCGCGCCGAGCGGGTTGATCCGCAGCTCCAGCTCGCGCTCGCCCAGCGCGAGCGGGTCCTCGCGCAGTCGCTTGGCGACCGGCTCGGCCTTCCCGACCAGGCGCAGGTAGGGCAGCCACCAGCTGCGGGCGTGGCGGGGGAAGCGCTCGGCCAGGTCGGCCAGGGTGCGCGCGATCTGCTGCACGTCGCTGTCCTGGGCGAGGCTCTGGGCGAGCTCGCCCTCGCCCCGCAGGGCCCCGGCCAGGACGTAGCCCGGGGTCAGCGCGCGGCGGGTCTTCTGGTAGGCCTGCTCGAGGGCGGCCTGCTCCTTGCCCACGCGGCGCACGGCGCGCAGGGCCCAGGCCCGGTTGCGCAGGGAGGCCGTCATCAGGCTCGGCGCCAGCGAGTAGGCCTGCTCGGCCTGCTCGATCGCCTGGGGCAGGTCGCAGGGGTAGCCGTAGGCGGCGCCCTCCAGCGCCGAGCGCACGCGCTGGTCGAGGGCCAGGGCGCGGGTGGCGGGCGTGGCGTCGGCGAGGCGCGCCAGGATCCGGTCTCGGTCGGCCAGCTCGTCCTTGTGCTCGGCGGCCGTCAGGGAGGGCTCCCCGCGGTAGGCGCTCAGCATCTGCTCGCGGTAGGTGCCCCGGTCGAGCTCGACCCGGTCCAGGTGGTCGATCAGGGCTTGGGTCGGCTCGGGCTCGCGCTCGAGGTTCACGATCCCCGCCAGCTCGGCGGCCGGGCCAGCGCTGCGGGGCGCGAGCAGGAGCAGCCGCTCGAGCCGCTTGCGGGCCTCGATCAGCGAGGGGTCCTTCAGGTAGGCCTGCTGGAGCACGGCCAGCTGCTCGCCGTCCCGGGCCAGGTAGCGCAGCAGGCCCCCGCCCGGGCTGGCGCGGGCGCCGGCCACGTCGAGCTGGCCCTTCAGCTGGCGGAGCGCGGCCTGGGTCGTGAGCGCGCCGGCGGCGTTGTCGAGCAGGACCGTGTCCCGGGGCTGACGCTTCTCGGCCTCCAGGATCCGCTCGACGTAGCGGTCGAGGTGCTCCTGCTCGCCGGTGACCTCCCACAGCCCGTAGAGCGCGATCGCCGAGTTGTTCAGGACCGCGGCGCTCTCGGGCAGCTCCGCGTAGTGCGCCACGGCCTTCTTCAGCCAGCGCGCGGCCTCCTCGCGCTTGCTCTGATGGGCCGCCTGCTGCCCCTTGCCCATGGCGAGCGCGGCCTGGGCCGCGGTGTCCTGCGGGTCGTTGCGCTCCAGCCAGGTCAGCTTGTCGTCGAGGTTGCTCGACAGGATCGAGCAGAGCGAGGCCGCTCCGTAGCGCAGCTGTTGCTCCTCGCCCTCCGCCTCCTTGGTCGCCTCGTAGCACTCCTCGGCCAGCTGACGCGCGGCGCTGAGGTCACCGACCAGGCGCAGGATGTGAGCGACCTCCAGCAAGAGCTGCGGCGCGCGCTGGCCCTCCTCGAGCACGCCGTCCAGCAAGGCGCGCCCCTCGGCCGGCTTGCCCAGCCAGTAGCGCACCTTGGCCAGGTTCAGCTTGAAGGCGGTGGTCCGGCCAGCCGTGGCCTGGATCGAGAGGAAGAGCTGCTCGATCTCGGTCAGGGCGCGCTGGCGCTCCTCGCCCCCCAGGCCCTGGGCCCGCTCGAGGCGCAGGATCCCCAGCTCGAGCGCGACCGGCACGACGCGGTTCGCCTCGCTCAGCCGCTCTCCGGCCGCCTTGACGCCTGGGTCCTTGCGGATCGCCTCGTTGACGTGGTCGCGCACGAGCTGCTGCTTCTCGGGCTCGCTCTGGGCCGCCTTGTAGGCCTTGTAGAAGGCAGGGGGACCCTTGCCCGAGTCGAGGCGCTGCAGGGTCGAGTCGCTGGCCCGCTTGACGGCCTGGTCGAACTCCTGCTCCGCCTTCTGCGCGGCGGGCAGGTGCCGCTTCACGTAGGGAGCCCAGAGGGCGATCCCGCGCTCGGGGGCTTGGGCCACGAGCAGGTTCCCCAGGATCCGCGCGCCCTCGCCGGCCTCCTGCTTCAGCCCCTCCTCGAGCGGGGCGAGGAGCTCCAGGCAGCGCTCGGGCTGCTCGCGCTCCTCGTAGAGCAGGGCCAAGCGTCCGGCGGTGGCGAGGTCCTGGGGGTCGCGCTTCAGCGCCGCCTGGAGCGCCGGCTCGCGGGCCTCGGCCACCTCCTCCTTGGCCAGGGGCTCGAGCGCGTCGAGCAGCGCGAGGGCGCCCTCCTCCTTGGCGCAGCGCTCGAGGACCAGCTGGACCCAGGCCTCGTCCTGAGCCGTGTCGAAGAGGTCGTGCGCCGCGGGGACGCTGGCCAGGAGGGTCAAGGCCTCGGCCGCCGCGCCGCTCGGCGCTTGACGCAGCGGGCCCGAGATCGCCGCGCTCAGCGCAGCGCGCGCGGCCTCACCCTGCTCGCGCGAGCGGAGCAGGCCGCCCAGCTCGCGGACCCCCGCGGCCCAGCGCTGAGCGGCGAGGTGGGCGCGTCCGCGCGAGAGCTTCTGCTCGCCCGGGCTGGGCGCGAAGGCGACCCCCGCCGCGAAGAGCAGGATCGCGCCCAGCACCAGCGCGTTGAAGCCCTTGCAGATCCCGCTCAGGCGCTCGCGCCCGACGAAGAACCAGCCGCCGCCGGGGGCGTCGACCACGCGGTAGGCCTTCAGCGCGAGGACGGGGATGAAGAGCACCACCAGGAAGTAGGTGCGCACGTAGCTGGCGTCCGGGCGGTGGTCGCGAGCTCCGTAGAGCGTGGTGCCCACCCCGTTGAGGGTGAAGAGGGCGGGAGGGCGCGGAGGGGTGGGGGCGGTTTCGTTCACGGGGCGGAAGCTAACCGAGGTCGGGCGCGCCTGGCGTCCTTGAACCCCCATGGTGGGAGCGCTACATTCCTCCCGGGCGATAAGTGCCCATCGATCGGAGCCTTGCGTGAACGGGGCCCCTCCGGCCCAACCAACGGTCCCTACGCCCGCCGACGTCCTCTTCGGCCGGGCGTGCATGAGCTTCAACCTCGTCACGAAGGAGCAGCTCATGGCTTGCGTCGCTGACCAGCGACGCTTTCAGAGCGAGGGGCGGGGCTACTACACGCTCGCGCAGGTCCTGATCGGGCGGAAGGTGATCACCGCCGACGTCTACCGGCAGGTGGCTCAGAAGATCCGCGAGGTGACCGCCCGCCAGCAGGCACAGAACGCCGCGCTCGCGGCGCCAGTCCCCGACATCACCGCTAGCGGTCGCTACCAGAACGTCAAGGAGGCGCTGGCCCACGCCCAGGCCCACGGCGGGATCCCGGCGGGCCTCGACATGGCTCCGGTGCCAGCCGCTCAGCCCGTGCAGTGGAACCAGGTGCCTCAGGCGACCACCGAGGAGGTCCACGAGGCAGCCCGCACCTGGGACGACGCCAGCAGCGTGCTCGAGCCCGCCAGCTACGACGCCCTCGCCAATCAGATGTCGGACAGCCAGGCCGCTCCGCCGCAGGTCGCGACCCCCAACCAGGTCGCGCGCGAGCGCAAGGACACGGGGATCCGCCGTCTGCTGGGGATCCCCGAGGACGCGACCGAGTTCGACTTCGGCCCCTACCGGATCAAGGGCGAGATCGCCGCCGGCGGGATGGGCGTGATCTACCGCGCGCTCGCGAGCGAGACCGGCAAGATCTACGCGCTCAAGGCGCTGATCAACGTCGAGAAGGCGAGCGAGAAGCAGCTGCGCCGCTTCATTCAGGAGGCCCAGAGCGCGATGCGCCTGGACCACCCAGGGATCGTGAAGATCCACGACATCGGGATCTACGAGAACATCCCCTACTTCACGATGGACTTGATCGACGGTGAGGATCTCCAGCACCACATCAAGCACCGCACGCTCAAGCTCAAGCCGATGCTGAAGATCCTCAGCCAGGTCTGCCAGGCGGTGCACTACGCGCACGAGCACCAGGTCATTCACCGCGACCTCAAGCCCGCCAACATCATCGTGCGCGAGCCGGACAAGTTCCCGATCCTGACCGACTTCGGCCTGGCCAAGAACCTCGACAGCTCCTTCAAGCTGACCGCCGAGGGGGCCATGGTCGGCACGCCGCTCTTCCTCAGCCCCGAGCAGGTGCAGGGCAAGGCCAACGAGGTGGACGCGCGCTGCGACGTCTACGGCCTGGGCGTGATGCTCTACATGATCCTGACCAACCGGCTGCCCTTCATGGGGCGCAACCCCTACGAGGTCTACAAGAAGGTCCTCGACGAGGACCCCACGCCGCCCGGTCAGATCAACCCCAAGATCGAGCCGGATCTCGAGAAGATCTGCCTGTGCGCCCTCGCCAAGGACCGCGAGGAGCGCTTCGACACCGCCGCGGACATGTCCGCCGACATCGACCGCTACCTGCGCGGCGAGCCCGTCGAGGCGCAGCTCCCGACCCCCGTCGCGATCGCCAAGGGCCGCGACGAGGACGAGGGCGACGAAGACTACGACGACCCGGACGCCGCCAGCCCGCTCCTGCTGGTCGGGATCGGCGCGGCGGTCGTGGCGATCCTGCTGGGCCTGGTCGCGATCGTGTATCTCCTCCGCACGGGGTAGCGAGGCGAAACGCGTAGGAGCTGTCGCAAGCGACAGCTCCCTCTCTATCGAGACAATGAACGGTGAAAACTAGAGAACTCGCAGGAGACAGCTCCGTCTGAGGAGCTAGCGCGTCTTCTCGTTTTCGAGTTTTCCCCGTTCATCCCTGAAACGCGCAGGAGCTGTCGCGCTCAGCGACAGCTCCTCGTCATTGGTTCTCGGGCACGGCAGGCTCTAGGCCAGGACGGGGTCTCCCTGGTCGTCCGGCGGCGGGCCGCTCGGGCCGGGGTCCTCGCCGAAGATCATCCGCTCGGCGTCGCGCACGAGGTCGACGAGCTCGTTGCGCCCTTCGGCCTCGAGCAGCAGGCGCACGTAGCCGTCGTGGTTGAGGATCCCGCCGATGTGCGCCAGCAGGCGGAGGTGGCCGCTGACCGCGCGCTCGGGGGAGAAGAAGAGGATGATCAGGTGGACCTTGTCCTCGCCCTCCGCGAAGTCGATCCCGTCCCGGCTGCGACCGAGCACGCCCACGAACTCGTTGGCGAGCGGCGTCTTGACGTGCGGGATCGCGACGTTGTGACCAATGCTGGTCGCCCCGAGGGACTCGCGCTTGAGCAGCGCCATCAACAGGTCCTCGCGGTCCTCCTCGTTGACCCGGCCGTTCTCGATCAGCCGGTTGACGAGCTCCATCAGGGCTTCGTCCCGGGTCTGAGCCTTGAGCCGGGGAACGACTCCGTCGTTGCCAATGATCTCGATCAGTCGCATTCGCGCACCTGAGGAGGAGTGGAGGGCTGAGGCTAGGGGCACCCAACTGCGAACGAGTCGCGAGAGGGCGTTCTTGGCGGGCTGACCAGTTCTTGCTGACGCCCTTCTGGCCGGCGCTTGCAGTTCTTGCTGACGCTGGGGTTGGGGCAGCAGCGGTAGCTTTGAGCGAGTCCCTGGACAGGCGGGACTTGCGGCGCCGCCGCGAAGGCGGATTATACCCCCCCGCTTCGCGCTTAATCGAGTGTGGGTTTTCGCTTGGACCCCGAGCCTTCAATGCGCTCCGCACTTTGGTCCACTCGAAACCACTTAGGAGGAGACGACGCCGTGGTCGCCAACGCAGCCCGCGGGCTCAAAGCCCTGTTCAGCTCGACCCTCGGGATCAAGGTCCTGATGGCCCTGACCGGCCTCGGAATGGTCGGGTTCCTCGTCACCCACGTCTCTGGCAACGCGCTCGCGCTGACCGGAAACCCCGAGCACATCAACGCCTACGCGAAGAAGCTCAAGGACCTCGGGCCGCTGCTCTGGGTCGCGCGCGGCGGCCTGATCGCGATGTTCCTCGCGCACCTCGTGCTGGCCTTCAAGCTCTCGGCGCGAAACGCCGCGGCCCGTCCGGTCGGCTACCACTTCAACTCGGCGGTCGAGGCCAGCTGGACCTCCCGCCACATGATCTACACCGGGGTCGTGATCCTGCTCTTCGTGCTCGTCCACCTGGCGCACTACACGCTGGGCCTGTGGGGCGCGAGCGGCGCGGCCTTCAAGACCGCCTTCGATAACCACGACGTCTACCGAATGGTCGTGCTCGAGTTCAGCAACCCCGCGATCGCGGGCCTCTACGTGGTCGCGATGGCGGCCATGCTGCTGCACATCTGGCACGGCTTCGGCAGCCTGTGGCGCAGCCTGGGGGCGAGCCACCCCAAGCTCCAGGAGGGCGCGCAGAAGCTCTCCATGGCCCTGGCGGTGCTGCTCTTCCTGGGATTCTGCGCGGTCCCCTCGGCCGTGCTGTTCAAGCTGATCAAGTAGGAGGAACTCATGAAGCTCGACGCCCGTGAGCCAACCGGTCCCCTGGCCGAAAAGTGGGACCGCTTCCGCTTCGACGAGAAGCTCCTCGCTCCCAACAACAAGCGCAAGTTCCGCGTCCTGATCGTGGGCACCGGCCTGGCCGGCGCCTCGGCCGCCGCGACCATGGCCGAGCAAGGCTTCGACGTCTACGCGTTCACCCACCACGACAGCCCCCGGCGGGCGCACAGCGTGGCGGCCCAGGGCGGGATCAACGCGGCCAAGAATTACCAGAACGACGGCGACAGCGTCTATCGCCTCTTCTACGACACGGTCAAGGGCGGCGACTTCCGCTCGCGCGAGAGCAACGTCTACCGCCTGGCCCAGGTCAGCGAGCACATCATCGACCAGTGCGTGGCGCAGGGCGTGCCCTTCACGCGCGAGTATGGCGGCCTGCTGGCCAACCGCTCCTTCGGCGGGGCGCAGGTCAGCCGGACCTTCTACTGCCGCGGCCAGACGGGTCAGCAGCTGCTGCTCGGCGCCTACTCGGCCCTCAACCGGCAGGTCGCCCGCGGCGGCGGCAAGAAGGGCGGTGTGACGCTCTTCACCCGCCGTGAGCTGCAGGACATCATCCTGCACGAGGGCAAGGCGCGCGGGATCGTGGTCCGCAACATGGTCACGGGCGCGCTCGAGACCTACACCGGCGCGGCCGTCGTGCTCGCGACCGGCGGCTACAGCAACGTGTTCTACCTCTCGACCAACGCCATGGGCTGCAACGTGACCGCGGCCTGGCGCGCGCACCGGCGCGGCGCGGTGTTCGCCAACCCCTGCTACACGCAGATCCACCCGACCTGCATCCCGGTGGCCGGCGAGTACCAGTCGAAGCTGACCCTGATGTCGGAGTCGCTGCGCAACGACGGGCGGGTGTGGGTCCCCAAGAAGAAGGGCGACACCCGCGCTCCGGCGCAGATCCCCGAGGACGAGCGGGACTACTACCTCGAGCGCAAGTACCCGAGCTTCGGCAACCTCGCGCCGCGCGACATCGCCAGCCGCGCGGCCAAGGAGGCCTGCGACGACGGGCGCGGCGTCGGCCCCGGCGGGCGCGGCGTCTACCTCGACTTCAAGGACGCGATCGCGCGCGTGGGCAAGGGCGCGATCGAGGCCCGCTACGGCAACCTGTTCGAGATCTACAACCGGATCACGGGCGAGAACGCCTACGAGCGGCCCTTCCGCATCTACCCCGCGCCGCACTACACCATGGGCGGCCTGTGGGTGGACTACCACCTGATGACCAACGTGCCCGGGCTGTTCGCGATCGGCGAGGCCAACTTCTCCGATCACGGCGCGAACCGCCTCGGCGCCAGCGCCCTGATGCAGGGCCTGGCCGACGGCTACTTCGTGCTGCCCAGCACGATCGCCCCCTACCTGGCGGCCAACAAGAACCTGGCCCCGCTCGCCGACGACGCGCCGGCCTGCAAGGAGGCGGTCAAGGAGACGCGGGCCAAGCTCGAGAAGCTGCTCGCGGTCAAAGGCAAGCGGAGCGTGGGGAGCATTCACCGCGAGCTGGGCCGCCTGCTCTGGGACCACTGCGGCATGTCGCGCCACAAGGAGGGGCTCGAGCAGGCCATCGACAAGGTCAAGCAGCTGCGGGCCGACTTCTGGAAGGACGTCTCGGTCCCCGGCAAGCTCGAGGGCCTGAACCCCGCGCTGGAGGAGGCCGCCCGCCTGGCGGACTTCCTCGAGCTGGGCGAGACGATGTGCCGCGACGCGTTGACCCGCGAGGAGTCGGCCGGCGCGCACTTCCGCACCGAGTACCAGACCGAAGACCACGAGGCCCTGCGCGACGACGAGAAGTTCTGTCACGTCGCCGCCTGGGAGTGGAAGGGCGAGGACGCTGAGCCAGAGCGCCACGTCGAAGAGCTGAGTTTCGAGAACGTCAAGCTGGCGATCAGGAGCTACAAGTGAGCGACACGATCAATCTCACCCTCAAGGTCTGGCGCCAGGAGCACAAGGACGCTCCCGGCAAGCTGGAGACCTACGAAGCCAAGGACGTCAGCGCCGACCAGTCCTTCCTCGAGATGATGGACGTGGTCAACGAGAAGCTGATGGAGGAGGGCAAGGAGCCCATCGCCTTCGAGCACGACTGCCGCGAGGGCATCTGCGGCGCCTGCTCGATGGTGATCAACGGCGTGCCCCACGGCCCCAACAAGCGGACCACCACCTGCCAGCTCTACATGCGCCACTTCAAGAACGGCGACACGGTCTACGTCGAGCCCTGGCGCGCCAAGCCCTTCCCGGTGATCAAGGACCTGGTCGTGGACCGCTCGTCCTTCGACCGGATCCAGCACGCCGGCGGCTACGTCTCGGTGCGCACCGGCAACGCGCCCGACGCGCACGCGGTCCCGGTCGAGAAGGAGGCCGCCGACGCCGCCATGTCGGCCGCCGAGTGCATCGGCTGCGGCGCCTGCGTGGCGGCCTGCAAGAACGCGTCCGCGATGCTCTTCGTGGCCGCCAAGGTCAGCCACCTCTCGCTCCTCCCCCAGGGCCAGCCCGAGCGCAAGCTGCGCGTGCTGAACATGGTCCAGACCATGGACGAGGAGGGCTTCGGCTCCTGCACCAACACCAGCTCCTGCGAGGCGGCCTGCCCCAAGGGGATCTCGGTGCAGTACATCGCCCGCATGAACCGCGACTACGTCAAGGCGAGCCTCAGCTCGACGATCTAGTCTGCGAACTCGCGAGTCAGCCAAGGACCCGGCGCCTGGCGCCGGGTCTCTTCGTGTGGGGTGGCAGCTCCGAGACGCGAAGGAGCTGTCGCAAGGCCGACAGCTCCCTCCCTTCTTGTTTGGATTGAACCGCCAAGACTCGCCGGCATTCCTTGGCGTCCTTGGCGGTTCAGCTCCGAAACGCGAATGAGCTGTCGCACGAGCGACAGCTCCCTCCAGTGCGAGGGTTGAACGGAGAAGCTCGAAAACTCGAAAGCGGCAGCTCCCCTGAGCGCCACCAACCACCGCGCTTTCTAGTTTTCCAGTTTTCTCCGTTCATCTCCGAAACGCGAAGGAGCTGTCGCGCAGCGCGACAGCTCCTTCCTATGTCTCTGTCTGGGCACGGGCGCCGGCATGAGACGCTGTCGCAGCCCCGCGCGACTTCCTCGATTTGTTAGGTTTAGCGCCCTCCCGGAGGAGCCGTGGGAAACCTCAATCAGTTCTATCTCATGGGCCGGGTGGCCCGCGCGCCGCAAGAGGTCGAGGGTGGCGTCAGCCTGGCCCTCAACCCGGGCACCGGGGCGCGCGCGCCGCGGGGGGCGCAGCCGCTCGACCTCTTCGTCGCTGGCCCGCAGGTGCCCGCGGCCAAGGCGCTCACCGTCGGCACGCCGGTGCTGCTGCGCGGTCAGCTGCGCCAGAAAGGGGACGAGGCCGGCTCGCGCCTCGTCGCGCGCGTTCAGGCGATCGAGATCCTCGCGGGCGAGGACGGCGAAGCGCCGCGCGGCGGCGGCGGCGGCGGCTCGCGTCCGCGCAAGCGGCGTCGGCGG
>MDTG01378503.1_pt1 | contig 46020 bp, 41 predicted proteins | sample 811421 | NCBI WGS metagenome assembly MDTG01 (sample SAMN05326645, study PRJNA326480) | marine metagenome | isolation source: seawater | place: Pacific Ocean: South East | collected 2011 | reverse complement strand
TTTTTAAATTTCTTTAGAATAGTAAATTATCTTAAAAAAATAATTTTTATTGTGTAGATTATTAATCTCACATATAATGACGGAATGCTTCCTTAGCTCAGCTGGATAGAGCAACTGCCTTCTAAGCAGTGGGCCGCAGGTTCGAATCCTGCAGGAAGCGTTACTTATGATTTAATAAAGTTAATTGAAGAATTTAATATCTTTAAAAATAAATTAATTTTAAATACCTATGAGAATCACAGTTATATAAGTTATATGAATTTTAAATTAAGAGATTTTGGTTTTATTAGTTTTATTATTGGCATTTTTTTATTACCATCAGCATTATTTATATCAATAATATTTATTATCTTCGCTTCAGTAATTAGTACAAAGATAAATGCAGGCAAATACTTAAGAGATAGTTGGAACTTCCCGTTTTTAATATCCTCTCTTCTTTTAGTATTAAACTGTATTGCCTCATATTTTTTTGAAATCAATACTATCGATAACTGGGACAAAAACTTAAACTGGATTGGATTAATGAATTGGATACCATTTTTTTGGCTATTCTGGTCATCTCAATTTTATTTAAAAAATTTCAATCAAAAAAAGATTTTTTGTTATGCAATAATTTTTGGAACTTTACCTGTTCTTGTCTCTGGTTTATTACAGTACCATTTTAAAATATATGGCCCATTTTCCATACTTAATGATTTAATAATTTGGTTTCAAAGGCCAATCACTCACAAGAATGGTCTAACTGGATTGTTTAATAATGCTAATTATATGGGAGCTTGGCTAACTACTGTTTGGCCATTTGTAATTTGCTCATTTTTAATTAGTAAAAAAAAAATTGCTAGAATTTTCTTCTTTATTTTGATTGCTTTATTTATTTATATTATTATTTTAACTCAATCTCGTAATGCAATATTTCTTACTTTTCTGAGCACGCCATTAATTTTGGGGATACCTTTAATAAAAGTAATGATATTAATAACAATATTATTTTTTATAATTATTTTTATAAATCAAATTATAATTATTCCAAACTTTATAAATAAGTTGAACCTTCCATTATTTTCGGAAAGTCTAATTAACATATTTTCTAAATTAGAACTAAATACTTTAATTAATGATCCTAGAGTTTATATATGGAAAAGCGGATTAATGCAAATTTTTTCAAAACCAATATTAGGTTGGGGTGCAGCCAGTTTCTCATTATTATTAGTATCTCCTTTCTTTGATGAGGAAGGTAATCAAATTAAGATTACTCATACTCATAATTTATTTCTAGAACTATCTCAAAGTTATGGATTGTTAATAAGCCTTACAATATTTATAACCTTAATTACGATACTATTTAAAAGCCATAAAAATATTTTCATCAAAAATAATTTTAGAAAAAACCAAATAGAAAATTTCTATGTTAAAGCCTTTTGGATCGCAACTTTTTCCACCTTTTTAATTCAATTTTTGGATATTACATATTTTGATGGCAGATTAAGCATTATATTTTGGATATTATTTGCAGGGATTAAAAATAGCTTAAATTCAGAAGAGAATTTCACTCAATGAAATTTTTTTTATTATCTTTTTATACTGTTCCAACCATCCAAACACATATCCTCAATATTTTTTTTTGCTTGCCAATTTAAAATTTCTTTAGCAAGATTACAATCTGCATAAATAATTCCATAATCCCCTCCTCTCCTTTCTCTAAATATATAATTTAATTTAAGTTTATTAACCTTTTGAAAAGCATTTATCAACTCTAATACAGATGTTCCTTTGCCAGTACCGATATTAAAAATTCTATTTTTTTTGGATTTTTCATTAAAATAATCTAGTACTGCTTTATGGGCATTTACCAAATCGGAAATGTGTATAAAATCCCTTATAGCAGTTCCATCTTTTGTAGGCCAATCTTTTCCATATATATATAAACTTTTTGAGCTTCCTTTAGCAACATTACAAATGTTGGGGAATAAATTATTCAATGTTTTACTTATAATTCTTTCCTCTCCTAAAAAACCTGTAGGTTCAGATCCAATTGGATTAAAATACCGCAATACAATTGGGTCAATATAATTATTTAAGAAATATTTATTATTGAGAAGAATTCTTTCAGCAGCCAATTTTGTTTTACCATAAGGATTAGAAGGCTTAATTAAAGATTGTTCTGTAAAAGGTGATTTCTGAGAAGCATCATAAATACTTGCACTACTGCTAAAGATAATTTTTTTGCAATTAAAGTTTATCATTTCATTGATTAGTGTTTTAGTTCCATTAACATTTACATCCCAATATAATTTAGGATTTTCATAAGAATCCCTTATTGACTTCAAGCCCGCTAAATGAATAACTAAATCGATATTAAAGTTAATATGTTTTGAATATTTAAAAACTTTTTTTATTTCATCTGCATCTCTTATATCCACTTTAAAAAACTCAACTTTATAAGTGAAATCTTTTGATTTATGTAATTTATTAATTTTGTCTATAATCTTTTTGGAACTATTAATGAGTGAATCTATTACAAATATTTTATATCCCATTTTTAATAAGCTTAATGTCAAGTGACTACCTATAAAACCACTACCTCCTGTAATGAGAATTCCTTTCATTTAAATCTAATAAAAACTTTTATACCATTCTGCAAAACTCTTAATCCCATTTTCTAATCCAATTTTTGGTCGATAATCTATCCAACTGTATAAAGAATCAACATTCGCTTCTGTAGATTTAACATCCCCTTTTTGCATATTAAGAAAGTCTTTTTTGGCATTTACGCCTAATTCTTTTTCAAGAAGATTAATAAAGTCCATTAAAGGCACTGATTTCCCAAATCCAATATTAAAAATCTTATAAGGAATAAAATTACTATTTTCGTCCGAAATTTCCAATTTATCAGATTGCCTCGTAAAATATTTCTTCAAGCAACACCTTACAATACTCTCTACTACGTCATCAATATAAGTAAAATCTCTTTTCATGATCCCTTTATTAAAGACTTGAATTTTTTCTCCTCTTAACATGGCATTTGCAAAAATCATTGGTGCCATATCTGGACGCCCCCATGGTCCGTAAACTGTAAAAAATCTCAAGCCAATAGTTGGCAGACTAAATAAATTGCTGTAAACATAGGCCATTAATTCATTTGATTTTTTAGTAGCTGCATAGATGCTTATCTGTTCATTAGTAGGTTGTTTCTCAGAAAAAGGCATTAGACTGCTTTCTCCATAAACTGAGCTACTTGAAGCGTAAACTAGTTTATCTACTTTATAATTTTTTGAAAATTCCAATATATTTCCAAAACCCAATACATTAGTTTTAAGATAAAGATCGGGTCTTTCTAATGAAAATCTTACCCCTGCTTGGGCAGCCAAGTTTACAACAATTTTAGGCTTATATTCTTCAAATATATCTTTAAGTATATTTTCATCTTCTATTTTTCCTTTTATAAATTTCCAATATTTTTTTTGAAAATTAAATTTCTTATTTATCAGTTCGAGTCTGGCTTTTTTTAAACTTTTATCATAATAATTATTAAGGTCGTCAATTCCAATAACTTCATGTCCATCTTCTAAAAGCCTATGAACTAAAGCAGAACCAATAAAGCCGGCTGATCCAGTTACTAAAAATCTTTTTATTACTTTGGGCATATGTATAAATTATAAAAATTAAGATTTTTTGTTACCTTCAATGAATTTTATAATTTAAGACTAGCATCACGGCTCCATTCAGGAACAAACTTCTTAAGAATTTTTAGGGATGCGTAAATATTATTTTCCCTCAAATTTTCTTCTAATTTATTTAATTCATCAATTGAAAAGTTTTCCTTATAAAAATTATCATTACCCCGAAAAATTTTTGCATGTTTTGTTTTAATGGATTCAGAATCAATTAAAAGCTCCTCATAAAGTTTCTCCCCAGGTCTTATACCACTTAAAACTATCTCTATATCACCACTTGGATTTTTCTTATTTTTAATAGATAATCCGTTTAATTTAATCATTTTCTCCGCAAGATCTATTATCTTCACAGGTATACCCATATCTAAAAGAAATACTTCACCACCTTCAGCCAGAGCAACCGATTGAATTACTAGTTGAGCTGCTTCTTTTATTGTCATAAAGAATCTTTGCATTTCATCATGAGTCAAGGTAATTGGACCTCCACTGTCTATTTGTTTTTGAAAAAGAGGAACCACTGATCCAGATGAACCTAAGACGTTTCCAAATCTAACTATTGAAAAAATTGATTTATTGTAATTTGTTTGTTTTTTGAGATTTTCATTTTCTTGCGAATAAAATTGTACAATTTGTTCGGCTAATCTTTTAGAAGCTCCCATTATATTGGTTGGTCTAACAGCTTTATCAGTAGAAATAAAGATAATTTTTGGAATATTATTTTTTATAGCAGCTTCACATATGACTTTTGTAGAGAAAACATTATTATATATTCCTTGAATAGGATTAATTTCTACAATTGGAACATGCTTATAAGCAGCAGCATGGAAAACAATATCTATAGCTTCTTTATTAAAAATTGAATTGATAAAGTATGAAGCTTTAACATCTCCAAGTACCATTTCTAAAAGAATATTATTAGAAGATATTTTTGTAAGTTCTTGGTTTATTTCATAAAGACTTGATTCACTATTATCAATCAATATTAGTTTTTTTGGAAAATATTTGATTATCTCTCTACAAATTTCTGAACCAATTGATCCACCACAACCAGTTACACAAATTGTTTTATTAAATATAATATTACGCATCATCTCTATATCTGGCTCAGCAATTTCTCGACCCAAAAGGTCAGAAACTGTTATTGGTTTTAAATCCTCAATAAACTTCTTACCAGACGTAATTTCATTTAATGAAGGGACTATCATTATCTTGATATTAAACCTAGATAATTTATTTAGAATCCTTTTTTTGTTTTGCTTACTTAATGAAGGAATTGCCAAGAATATATAATCAATTTTTTTAATAAAAAGATTAATTTGATTTGGAGATATTATTTTTCTCCCATTAATATTGCATTTCCAAAGATTTGGATCATCATCTATAAATCCTTTTAATTTATACTTTGAATCAAATTTCAAAGAAGATGATAGCTGAACGCCTGCTTCACCAGCTCCATAAATTAAGACACTCTTAAAAGATGAATTTATTTTATTACCATTACCAAATTTTATTAAAATATCTCTAATAACTAATCTATAAAAAGTCAATGTAGAAGTTAAAAAAAAATAAAAGAAATAAAAATCCGCTTAATGAAGGCAAAGATAGATTAAAAATTTTACCTAAAATTAAAGATATTAATATTAATAATAATATTCTCAAACTTATAAGGTACAGAACTCTTGAGCCTGTATACCTTAGTAAACTCCTATATTGTCCAGTAAAAATAAATAAAGGAATTCCCAAAAAAGCGAATATAAACCCAATCCACATATAATTGTCATCAAAACTATTAGAAATAAATTTCTGAAAGAATTCTAGAATGCCAATCTTCGTATCAAAATTTAATCCAAGGTAATAAAGTATAATGGTTGAAAATAATATCAAAAAAATATCTATGCTTAAAATAATTGCTCTTCTATAATTACTAGGTAAACTTACAGCCGATAAGAAGATTTTATTATATAAGTCAGCTAGATCTTTCACCTACAAATGAAAGTAAATACTAGATTAAATATACAATATACCGAAAATAATCGTATATAAATAAAGTATAATTGAAACAATAAAATCGATTTTAAGCAATATAAATTTTTATATAAAACTTGTTTATTAAATAATTAATATATAAATTTGAAATACTATAAATAAAATTTACTATAGTTTTTAGATACAAAGTTTATGGATGCCAAGTTTATCAATTTGTATAACTACATTTAATAATAAATTAACTATTAAAGATGTTTTACTAAGTACGGTAAATCAAATTGTTAAGTTTGATCAAATTATAATAATTGATGACAAATCAAAAGATGAAACAGTTGAAATAGCAGAAAATTTTCTTAAAAAGAAGAATCAAGAATATACTTTATATATTTTTCCAAAAAATAATGGAGGACCAGCTTGTTCAAGAAATAAGGGTATAGAATTATCTTCTTGCGATTATATTTGTTTTCTAGATGGCGATGATATTAACCTTAGTAACAGATGTTTAGAAATAAAAAATATAATAAAAAAAGAAAATCCTAATATACTAATTCATAGCGGATTTTCTGCACAAATCAAGAATAGAAAAATATATAATTTATCCAAATTAAACACATTAGAAAATAAAAATACAAGTTTAAAGAATCTTTTAAAAACAGATCAATTATCTCCTGGAAGCTCAATAGTTATTAAAAATACAAAAGACAAGTTCTATAGATTTAATGAGTCAGAGGATTTAATTGCTGGCGAGGATAGAGAATTATGTTTAAATATTGCAGCAAAAAATGACGCTATTAAATCTACGCAGGAAAAATTATTTATTTACAATAATCAAAATTTATATAATAAGTCACAAAAAAATATACAGCATATAACTTCCCCCAATAAAACTATAAAAATAATCAATTATTTCAAACTAAATTATTGCCTCAAATTCAAATATTTTTTCTCTAATTTAGAATTAAGTTTAATAGTTGCTAACATAAGAATTAAAAATTATAAAAAGGCATTAGATATTTTTACAAAATTAAGTACACTTCACAAAATTGCTATTATGAAGACACTTATAAGAAAAACATACTTTTCTTACATCTTGATAAAATACAACAACTTTAGGAATAGAAAAATTTATAAAGAATATATTTCTAAATACCTGAAATTATAAATATTTTGGATTTAATCAATAAATTTCGCATGATAATATAAAAAAAACCTATATAAAAAAATTGTATAATTTAAAAAACAAAAGAGTTCTCATTACAGGCTCTGAAGGATTATTAGGGAAAAGCCATGTAGAAACAGTTATCAATAATGGGGGACAAGTAATTTCTTGCGATATTGCATTTAAAGATTATGTTCTTGATAAAAAAAATCAATACACTTTTAATAAAAACAACAATATTCTTTATTATCGTTGTGATATTACTTGCGAAAATGATATTAAAGAAATGTTCTCAAATTTATTAAATTTAGAATTTTTACCAAACTGCTTAATTAATAATGCGGCTAATAATCCAAAATTTGAGTCTTTGGATAGGAATTTTACAAGATTTGAAAATTTCGATACAAATATATTTATTAATGATTTTAAAGTTTCAATCCTAGGCTCATATCTATGCTCAAAGTATATTTATCTCTTTAATATAAAAAACACAAGTTGTGACCCGATAAATATAATTAATATTTCTTCCGATTTAGGAATTATTGCTCCTGATCAAAGACTCTACTCTAAAGAAGAATTTTCTTTAACAAATGAAGACTTAGTTAAACCAGTTTCATATTCTGTATTTAAACATGGCTTACATGGATTAACAAAATATCTAGCAACATATGATCCTCTTAATATGAGATCTAATACACTATGTCCTGGAGGAATATTTAATAACCAATCAGAAGAATTTATTAAAAGAATAAAGAATAGAATACCGATGCAGAGAATGGCATCTAAGGATGAATATAAAGGGGCTATAAATTTCTTATTAAGCGACGAATCAAAATATATGACAGGGAGCACAATTACTATTGATGGGGGAAGATGCTGTTGGTAAAATTAAATTTTTTTTAAATTAATGATTTATCTATAGTTACATTTTTTTTTCTTAAATGAATATATAAAAAAATTAATTTTAAAAAATCATAAATATAATGCCTCTATTTCTTCTAAAATTCTTATTGCCTCTTTTAAGTCAGTTAGTGATGAATGTACTGAACTACCTTTACAAAAATCTAAAAAAGCAAGTATCTGTTTAAGTATTCCTGGCTTAAATTGATTAGAAAGAGTTTCATTTGAAATTAAATTTCTAATTGGTTCATAAGATCTGTGGTTTAAATTTTCAGAAAAATTAACTGCCATTCCATTTATTAAAAATGATTTTTCAATTGGTTTTAATTCAAAACTATTTGAATCTCCTTTTACATAAATTGAAGTATTTGAAAACTCGTCTAGATGAATAGATATTTTTAAAAAGTGTCCAAAAGAAGAAATTGTATGAAATTCTCCAATATCATAATTAAAAGTATTAATTCCAGAAAAAGTTGAATTTAATTTTAAGTCTCCTAATACTGGTCTTAGAATACTAAAAATATGACAAGAGTTTGCTATCAAATTATAGTTTACTGATTTCTTATTAAGAAGAATGATCGGTAATTTTTTTTCAGGAATATTTACTTTAATAAGACACTTTTTTTTCTGATTAGATACGAAATCTTTTAAATCTAAAAAGGTTTGATAAAATTTCCTATTATATGCCACAAAAATATTTCCATTAAAGTCACATAATTTTTTTAAATTTTTAGATGTTAATTGAGCAGGCTTCTCGATTAGAAAATTTTGTCCAGGATGATTTAGAACCCATTCTAAAGATTGATCAGGAGGTGTAGTAACAATAACTCCAGATAAATCATTTTGAATTTTTGTTATATATGTTATGTCATCTGTTGTGAAGCAATTATATTTTTTTCCAAAATACTTATGAGTTTGGGAACCTTTTTTACCAATACCAATAATTATTTCATGATTCAAATATCTTAAAATATCAGCATATACTGATGCCATCTTACCGCAACCAACTAGGGCGAATTTCAACTTTTGAAATCAAATAAATATATTATAAACCATTATAAATAAATTTTTTCACGAACATTTTATAGTAACTTTTTGGTAATTTCGCATACTTATTACAAAACTTTTCTACAACTGCTTTCCTAGCTGGATAGTTCCACCAATTTTCATATCCTATTTTCTTTGCATAATTTAATGTTTCAAGTAAATGTTCATAATCATGAATTAAAACATTCATACTCTTTAATTCACCAAATATATTTTTTGCACTATCTCTTAATTCCCATTGATTTGGGTCCCAATAAATTATAGTTGGAATATTCATCGACATAGTTTCTAAATAAGTAGCCGCGTTGTAAGTACTAATCACTAACTTACTTTTGGAGCAAAGATTAAAAAAGTTAGTTTTAAGATCTATTTTAGTAGTTATTGTTTGCCACCTTTTTAAAGAATTCCAACAATTAGATTTTGGTTTTGGTCTTAAAACTATATCAAACTTCTCTTCCCTTAAACCTTTAAAAGTGGCTTCTAAAAATTTTTGATAATCTATCCAATCAGATCCTTGTGGTGCACTCATTAACATATAAGTATATCTTTCAAGTTCCATTGTTATAAATAGGATTTCAATATTTGTTTTTCTAACTTTTTTAACTGCTTTAAGTTTTTTACATATCCCAATATCTATAGTCTTATTATCCTCAACCCATCCCCAAGTTAGATAATAGTCGCTTGATAATCTTTGATGTTTTTCAGATGAATTAAATTTAGCATTTCCGTAGTTTCCTCCATGTTGAATAATAAAAAATTTTGAATTAGTTAAGACTTTATTGTTAGCTACATACATACAAAAGACATCATTCAAATAGTAAGAATTTGCTGTAAAAATCTTAGTATTCTGAACTGGTAAAAATAAACTAGATGAAACATAACTAAGATCATTTAAGTTTTCTAATAAACATCTTGGGGTTAATTCAACTAAAATTTTTATTAAAGGTTTTACAATAAAGGTATTTTTTTCACTCAAATTCTTACTTAAATTATTAATTAAAAAATTTTCTAATTTTTTTCTAATTTTGAAATCTTTTTCATTTTGAAAATCAAATGGATTAAGATCATTAATTTCTGATGGAATATATACTGAATTAAAATTAAGGCAGATCCTGAACATATCAGAAAGTGATAAATACGAAAAGCAAAATACGCACTTATTTAATGATAAAGAAAAAATAAATTTTCTAATATATTTTTGCAAATTAAATATAAAAACTCTCAAATAACTTTTCTTAAAATTGGCATTAGGAAATTCACTATCAGTAACATTAATTAATTTATTTATCTCTATTTGCTTTTTATTGATTCTGTCATGATAAAGATAATCGATTAAAGTTTGAAAAATATATTGATTTATATTAGAAGACCTAATCAAAGCAAAAACTGCACTATAGCTAGATAAAAAATTTATATTAAATTTTTCCATAGGTATATATGGAATTATTTGATTAGATAAGGAATTTTCTTTATCGAAATTTTTTAAAATCAAATACCTATCATAAATTGCAATTACAAAACTATACAGCCAAGAACCATATAATATCCTAATTCCTTGTTTGGTAATTTTGAATTTAAATTCATTTTTTAAATATTCAAAAAAAAGATCTAACAAATTTTCATAAATCTCATCAATATTTTTTACATGTAATGGATAATTTGAGATTTGTTTATTTTTTTTTGAAAATCTTTCCCTAATATTTGGATCGCAGCTTTCGTTTAAAAGTAAATCACCCTTGCTAAAAGATCGCAAAAATAAATCTGTAAGATGAAGCATTTTTACTAAAAATTATCTATTAATTTTGCTGGAGAACCAAATACTTTAGAGTTTTTCTCTATGTCATTAATAACTAATGAACCAGCACCAATAATTACATTTTCTCCAATATTAATGTTATTAATAATGTTACTTCCTAAACCTATAAATGAATTTTTTTCAATTTTTACCCCACCAGCAATATTTACCCCTGGGCAAATATGAACAGCTTCCCCAATCTCACAATCATGGTCTATGCTAGCAGCGTTATTTATAATAACAAAATCACTTATAACTACCTCAGCTTGAATAATACTGTTCACTAAAAAAATATTGCCAATTCCTAACTTTGCAGATTTTGCAATGTAAGCTTTTGGATGTTTTAAATTTGGTAAAATAAAACCATTATCTAAAAGTCTTTTGCCAATTTTGCTTCTAAGATGGGAATCACCTAAGCCCACAAAAGCATAATTAAATTTTTGCTTAATTTCAGTATTTTTTATTAAATCTATTTTACCCAAAACAGCTTTGTAATTTGAATCAAATTTTATACTTTCTAATTTATCATCTAAAAATTCAACATCATTATATTCATTTGTGGATTTTATAAGATCATAAACAACTTTTGAGTGTCCTCCAGCACCAATTATTAAAATATTTTTTTTCAAATTACTTTCCTTTTATACCCTTAAATAAAGGCATTGTAACATTCTTTGTATGGTTAATTCCATCTCTTATAATTACTTTTTTTACAGTTGCTAAAAGAATCTTTAAATCAAAAAATATAGATTTGTTTTTTGCATAATAAATATCGTAATTTAATCTATCTTCCCATTTAATATTATTCCTACCTTTTATTTGCGCTAAGCCAGTTAGTCCAGGCATAACTGAATGTCTTCTTTTTTGTTCTTCAGAATAAATATCTAAATATTCCACTAATAATGGCCTTGGTCCTACAAAGCTCATATGACCCAAAAGAATGTTTATAAGAGCTGGGATTTCATCTAAAGATGTACTTCTTAAAAAAGCTCCAAATTTTGTAAGCCTTTGAGAAGTTACATCAGTATATTTACTATTTGAATTATCTTTTGTCATTGTCCTGAATTTTATAATATAGAAAAACCTTTCCTTAAATCCAGGCCTCTTTTGAAGAAAAAAAGGATTGTGTCTGTCAACTATTAGAATAATCAAAGATATTAATAATAAAATAGGAGAAAAAAAGATTAGAATTAATATAGAAAAAATGATATCAAAAAATCTTTTAAAAAAAAAATACATTTTATTTATTAATGGTTAAAGATAAAGAACATAAGATTTTAATACTTGGAGCATCTAGTAAAATTGCTAAATATCTTATTGAGATACTACTAAAGAAAGGTTATCAAAATATAACTTGTATTACTAGGTCGGAAAATAAAAAAAATTATCCACAATTTTTAAAATTTAAAAAAATAAATAGTTTAGAAACTTTAAATGATATAGAAAAAGAAATATCTGAAGCGAACATAATAATTAATTTAATTGGGGAATATAAAAAAAAGTCAAAAATGAATTTTACAAATATCGAATATATAAAATGTCTTTGCGAAAAGATAAAATTAAATAAAAATAAGCAAAGATTAATTCATATTAGCAGTGTAAGTTGTTATGGATATAGCACTAAATTTTCTAGAAAACATATTTTAATAAATGAGAAAAGCAAAGATTGTCCCAATTGCCTTTATGGCTTTAGTAAAAGCAAAGGGGATCAAATAATAAAAAAATTAAAGGATATAAAGAAAAAATCATTTACAATAATTCGTCCTACTATAATTTACGACTTAAAAGGCTCTTCTAAATTTATTAATAAACTAATTTCTATTAGCAGATTAAATTCTTTTTTAAGAGTATTAGATGAAAAAAATTTCTTGAATATTATAGATATCAGAGATGTTTCAAATATACTTTATAGAGTAATAAATAACCTTGACACCTCAAAGAACCAAATATTTATAGCCTCAAATGATTATATGCTTAAAGAATATCTAAATGAAATTTATAAACTATTCGAAATCAAATTTATAAGAACAAAAAAACTTAAAATCGCGTTTATAATTTTCTTGAAATTTATCAAATTTATAAAATTAACTTTCTTCATTAATAATTTCTTGTTAATTTTTTTCTCGAACAGACGATACTCTAATAAGAAACTCTCTAACAAATTAAGATATACACCAAAATTTAAAATTAAAAATAATTTAGAACTTCAGAAATCTATAAAAAATAATAATTCTATTAAATCGTTATAATATATTGAAAACGAAATGGATAAAAGTATCTGCATTGTAACGACTAATTTAACAAGCTTAAATGTTTTTCTCAAAGAAATTATTATAAAACTAGCTAAAAAATATAAAATAACAATCATTAGTAAAAACTCTAATGATAAATTAATTATTAATAAAAATATCAAGTATAAGTTTATTCCAATAAGAAGAAAGATAAGTTTATTGAATGACTCTATATGTTTATTTTATTTGACTTTTTACTTTATTTTTAATTATTTTGATATGTATATATCTTTAACTCCTAAGGCAGGATTATTAAGTTCAATAGCTGGATTTATATCAAATATAAAAGTAAGAATTCATTATTATACAGGGCAGGTTTGGATCACAAAAAAGGGGTTATATAGAATTTTTTTAATTTTGATGGATAAATTAATATTTCATTTAAATACTTACAATTTAGTCGATAGTAAAGGACAATTTGAATTTTTATTAAAACAAAGAATTATTGATGAAAACAAATCTAAAGTAATTGCTAATGGATCTATATCAGGAATTGATACAAAAAAATATAAATATAGTTTAAATAAACGAAATAAATTAAGGCAGTCCTTAGCAATTAAGGAGGATGATATTGTAATACTCTTTGTAGGAAGATTTGTCAAAGATAAAGGAATTTATGATCTTCTTGATAATTTTAATGATATAAGAAATAGATACAGTAATTGTATTTTGGTTCTTATTGGATCTGACGAAGAAAGTATAATAGAAAATTTAAGGAAAAAATTCTTTGAATTTAAAAATATAATTTGTTTAGATTGGAAGAATAATATTGAAGATTGGTATTCAATATCTGATGTATTTTGCCTTCCAAGTTATAGAGAGGGACTTGGTTTGAGTTTATTAGAAGCAGCATCCTCATCTATACCATGTGTTTGTTCAAATATATATGGTCTAAAAGATACCTTGATAGATAAGAAAACAGGGTATTTTTTTGATCTCCAAAATTTAGGTGATTTACAAAAAAAATTAATTTTATTAATTGAAAATAAAGAGACTAGGGAAAAATTTGGATCGAATGGTAGAAAATATGTTTTAAAGAATTTCGATAAAGATTTTGTAATAAAAGAATTTATTGAATTTGTCGATTTACAATTAAAGTAAATTAATAAAGTAATTGTCCAAAAAATCTAATTATTATCTTTTTTAATAACATAATAAAATGTATCAAGATTTCTTAAATTTAAGTGAACATAAATTTAATTTGTCATTTTCTGAAATTCTCTTGTTTAAACAGTTTTCAAATAAATTTTCATGCGAAATATGTTCAAATATAGGCGGTTGTGAATCAATAAGAGATTTACAACAATCAAAAATATTAAATATCAATACATTTGAATTTCAATTTATAGAATCAACATTTGCATTAACCAAAATTATCTCATCAATAAATAACGTATTTAATAATTCATCATGTTACCCAAAAAATTTAAAAATTTTTATATCTATTGGCACTGAAGATGGCCTAAATATTTATAAAGATATTTATTTTAATGACCTTATTGAAAAAAATTTATTTGAATGTATTACTTTCACCTTTGATCGTAGATACTTATGCAAGAATTTATTTAAATTAAAAAATAATAATTTTGAAGTTTATGAATATTCAGAAGAAATAGATAAAAGAATATCCAAATTTTTAAACGAAAATCAAAATCGTAAATTTAAAGTAGCAATATCTGGAGGTATTGATCTAAAAGAAATAAATAAAAATCAAGAAAAATTTAGAAAATTTGACTTTATTAAGACAGGACTTTTTACTATAAAGGTAGATAAAGAAATTGATATTATTAATAAAATCAAAGAGAGGCAACTCCAAGAAAAGCAAATTCTTCAAACGATGAAAGAAATCATAATACAAAAAAATATTTATATTAGTTCAAGATTTTCACATCTAAAAAAATATATTGAATCTTTCAAATGAATAAAATTGATTTAAAAAAAAGTTTCTCAAAAATAAATAAAAATCAAGATCTTATTGCAATAAAGGCAGAGTTCGAGGCCGAAGGTAATTCTTTAGAGGAACTGACTTTATTATCTAATCATTGTCATTTTTTTAATCTACCTCTAACACTAAAAATTGGAGGCCCACAAGCTAAAAGAGATATATTTGAGGCTATACAAATAGGTGCAAATAAAATCCTAGCACCCATGGTAGAGAGTGAATCAGCACTCGAACAATTTATTGAATTATTTAATGAATCATTTAAGCCATTTAAAGATTATTGTGATTGCCCATTTTTAGCAATTAATATTGAAACTAAGCTATCTGTACATAACTTAGAAGAAATATTAGATTTTATTTTTTATCAATTTGGGCACAAAATTTCTATAGTAATTGGCAGAAGTGATTTATCTGCATCAATTTATAACAATGATGTTAATTCAAATTTGATTTTTAATATATGTGAAAAGGTAGTAAAAAAGGCGCGTGCTAAAGATATTAGAGTTACTTTAGGGGGTGGCTTAGATATTTATAGTTTTAAAGCTATAAATGAATTGAGAAAAATTGGATTAGATTCTTTCGAATCAAGGAAATGTACACTTAAAATTAATGAAAACTTCAACAAATTAGCTTTTTCAAAATCAATCAATAATTGTTTAAACTTTGAATTGGATTGGCTACTATATAAAAAACAACATTATAAAAACTTATCTGATTTTGATGAAAAAAGAATTTTATCCATAAAAAATAGGATTTCTAAGAGTGATTAATATTCAAATAAAAGAAAATTCTCTAGAAAATTTAGAGCTTTTAATTTTTGATAAAGATGGAACAATAACTGATAGTAATTATTATTGGCAAGAAATAATAAAAAGAAGATCAAAAAATATTTGTAAACATTTTTCGCTAGATTTTTCCTTTGAACAAAAATTAGAGTTTGTTATGGGCTTAGATCCGAAAAGCAGGAAACTTAGGCCTGAAGGACCAATAGCCATAAAAAGTAGAGACGAAGTAATATCAGCGATTGAACTATTTTTCAAGGAGAAAGGACTTAATTATAAAAGAAAAGATTTCCTAAGTATTTTTAATTTAACGCATAATGAATTTGAAAAAGTCGCCTACAAATTTATTAAACCTATAGAATCCGCAACAAATTTCATTAAAAAGATGCCCAATAATGAAGTAAAATTAGCACTAGTTACAAGTGATTCGAAAGTTAACGCAAAAATAGCTCTCGATCAATTGGGTCTTACAAATAAATTTGATTTAATAATAGGCCATGACTCTGGGCTAGGAGATAAAAAAAATGGAGGTCCAGCAAAGTTTGTGTGTAAGACTATGGGAATTTCTCCAGAAAATACAATAGCTTTAGGAGACTCAAAGATGGATTTTGATATGTCTCTAAAATCTAATTTAAAAAATTGTGTTCTTGTTGCAACTGGACAAATACCATTAAGAAAACTTAAAAAAATTAACTTTTTATCAATCAATTCTCTATCTGAATTAAAAATTTACGAATAATTAATTGCTTAGTATTTTTCTAATAGTAAAAATTTTTTTTATTAAATAATAAAATATAATAAAGTAATTACTTTTGCTAAATTTTCTAATTAAAAGAAAAATTTTAATTTAGATACTAATTTTTAATTATGAAAAATAAATCAATTGGAATTTGGCAGATTCTCAATTCAGAAATTATTACTGATATTATAGGTTGTTCTAATTTTGATTTCGTTATTTTTGACTTAGAACACGGCCTACACGATCCAAATTCCGTGCAAAAATGTTTATATGCGGCTAAAAGTCAAGCTCTTAAAAGTTTTGCTAGAGTTCCTTCAATTAATTATATTGATTCGGTAAAACTAGTTGATACAGGAATAGATGGAATAATAATTCCTCATATTGAGAATATATCTGATATAGAAATGATAAAGAAAATTTATTTAACAAAATCACCTGGAGGAGAAAGAAGCATTTCTCCATTCGTTCCAAGACTTGATTTTGGTAATATCAAAAAACAAAATATAAACCCATTAATAGGAATATTAATTGAATCTAACAAAGGTATCAACAATGCCAATCAATTAATTTCAAATGAAATTGTTGATTTTGTATATTTTGGAGCATATGATTTATCTATTGAGAACAATATAGATGGGGATATTTTCAATAAAGTTATTATCAAAAAATTAAAGTTATTATTAAAGGAATCCCAAAAATACAAAAAACAAGTAATGGCAATTTGTAGAGATGAAAAAGAGTTATCTATATTAGTTGAATTAGGAGTTGCTCTTCCTGTGTATTCTGTAGATACTTCAATACTTAAAAATAGTTTGAATAAATTTCAAAATAAATTCTCAAATTTAAAAACAAATTAATTATTGTAAAATTTCTTTTACTTTGTTCAGATCATATAATGTGTCAACTGCTACTCCCGATTTTTTAACCTCTATACAATTCACTTCAATATTATTTTCTAAATATCTATTAATTTCTAAATCTTCTATTTTCTCAAAAAAAGATTTCTCAGAACTATTAAACTTCTTGAGATGTTTTTTGTTATAGGCATAGATGCAAATATGTTTATATGCTTTTTGAAAAGTACCAGATTTATTAAAAGGGATAGGAGCTCGACTTGAGTAAAGTAATTTTCTACTTTTTGAGAAAACCATTTTTGGTATTGATTTATTTAGAAATTGTTCTTTATTAAATATTTCTTTAACTGCAGTATGAACTATTGAACTGTTTTTTTGGGCTTCTTTAATAAAATATTCAATAACTTCTGGAGGAAATATTGGCTCATCCCCTTGCAAATTTATATATTGAGAAGCTTCATATTTTTTTGCTATTTCAAATACCCTATCAGTACCTGTCAAACAATTATTTGGAGTAATTTCGACTTTTGCATTGAAATCTCTAGCGTGATTATAAATTTTATAGGAATCAGTAGCAATAATTATTTTATTTCTATCTTTGACTGCATTCAAGGCGCAATTATATGTCCTTTGAATCATCGTTTGTCCATTAATATCTATTAGTGCTTTTTCTTTAAGCCTGGTGGAATTTAACCTAGCTGGAATAACAATTAACCAATTCATAAAAATGAGTATGACTTATTAATAGTTAGGGAAATATTGTGCTTATGTACTTTATAATAAGACAATAAATCAAATATATAATTAAATGTCAGATTGTTTTCTTATTGCTGAGATAGGAATTAATCATAATGGTGATTTAAATATTGCTAAAAAATTAATAAAAGAATCAAAAGAATGTGGCTTCGATGCTGTTAAATTCCAGAAAAGAGATATTAATGTAGTTTATACAAAAGAATTCTTAGACTCACAACGAGATAGTCCATGGGGTAAAACTCAAAGGGATCAGAAACAAGGTCTTGAGTTTAGCCTCAGTGACTTTAGAGAGATAGACTTATATTGCAAAGAAATTGGCATACCTTGGTTTTTTTCAGCTTGGGATATTAATAGTCAAATAGAAATGAGAATTTTTAATTGTAATTGGAATAAAGTAGCTTCAGCAATGGCTGTTAATAAAGAATTTATAGAGGTTTTGGCATCTGAAAAAAAACCAACATTTATGTCCACAGGGATGATGACTATTAAAGAGATTGAGGACTCTCTTAATATATTTTCAAAATACAGTTGTCCAGTTACTCTTCTTCACACAGTAAGTACATATCCAGCAGAAGAGTCAACTCTTAATCTTTTATGTATAAAAACTTTAAAAGATAAATTTCAAGTGCCAATTGGCTATAGTGGGCACGAAGCTGGCGTTTCTCCCTCTGTAATGGCTGTTGTTCTTGGAGCTCAAGTATTAGAGAGGCATGTCACATTAGATAGAGCAATGTATGGAAGTGATCAAGCAGCATCACTAGAACCTTCTGGGATGCGTACTTTAGTAAATTCCATCAGAAAAATTTCCCCATGTTTAGGTGATGGCGTAAAAAGAATTATTGATGGAGAGAAATTAGTTTCTAGAAAATTAAGGTATTGGAAAGAACCTTGAATAAACAATTAAAAACTTATGTAATAGATATTGATGGAACTATCTGTACTAATACAGAAGGAGAATATGAAAAAGCTAAACCCTATAAAGAAAGGATCAAAAAAATAAATAAACTATATAACGAAGGACATAAAATTATAATGTTTACAGCAAGAGGATATACTACAAAAATAAATTGGGAAGTTTTTACTAGAAAGCAACTTAAAAACTGGGGTCTAAAGTTTCATGAACTTATATTAAACAAACCTTTCGGGAACTTTTATATTGATGACAAAGGGATAAAGGATAGTCATTTTTTTATGGATTCTGAGAAATCTGATGATTTATCTAATTTATTGGATAACTACGAAATTAAAATAGAGAAAGTTTTAGAAAACAAAAATCATCTTGAAGACTTATCTGTTTTATCGAAATCAATTTTAGATTCTTTCAAAAATAAAGGGAAAATAATTTGGTGCGGAAATGGAGGAAGTATGAGTGACTCATTACATTTTTCTGCCGAGCTAACAGGTAGATTTAATAAAGAGAGAAATTCATTACCTTCAATTGTGTTAGGTTCCAATCTTAGTAGTTTAAGTGCAATAGCAAATGACTATGGTTATGAAAAAGTTTTTAGCAGAGAATTATCATCAATTGGTGAGTCAAATGATACGCTTATTCTAATTTCTACAAGCGGCAAAAGTAAAAATATTATTGATTGTGCTTGGCAAGCAGATAAACAAAAAATCAAAAGCTTTTGCTTAACTTCTATCAAAATCAATCCTAAAGATTATCCAGAGAGTTGTCATTTGATAAAGGTAGAGAGTAATGATACAGCTATTATCCAGCAGATTCACTCTACATTGATACATATAATTTGTCATTACATAGATAATAAACTTTCCAATCAAGCCTAAAAATGGAAATTGGAATAATGCAAAGTAGGTTATTACCCAAAGTAAATGATCTTTGGCAATTTCATCCAAAAAATTGGAAAGATGAATTTAAATTTGCAAAAAAAGCTAATTTTAATTGCATTGAATGGATAATAGATAAGAGATCTATATTAAATAATCCATTTTTTTCGGAGAAAGGTCAGCAAGAAATATTAAACTTATCAAAAATTAATGGTATTAAAGTGAATTCAGTTTGCGCCGACATACTTCTAGAAACTGAATTAAAAAGCAACAAAGAATTAAACTTATGGAAAAATACACTTAAAGAGATAATCAATTCTGCAGTCAAAGTAAAAGCTAAAAATATTGTTATACCTTTACTTGAATGGAATTCTCTCGAAAACGATGCTCTTTATAAAGAGATAAATATTATCTTGAAGGAAATTATAAGTCTTTGTACAAAAAACTCTATTTATTTAGCATTGGAATTAGATATAAATCCTCGCAAAATTGCAAGATTACTTGAAGATTTAAATTCAGAATTTATTGGTATAAATTATGATTCAGGTAATAGTGCATCTTGTGGATATGATATGGCTGAGGAGTTTAGTTTATATAAGAGTTCTATTATAAATGTTCATGTAAAAGATAGAAATATCTATGGCAAGTCTTGTTTATTAGGAACAGGTATCGCAAATCTTCCACTATTAGCTGAATTTTTAATAAATAATAATCGCAATATGCCAATAACAATGGAAACTTACAGAGACAATAACGGTTTTAAAATAGCAAAATTGCAGAAAGATTGGTTTGATAAATTAATCAGTAATAATTTTTGTCTTTGAAATGAATTCGCTGGATTGTCTGATACCTGCCAGAGGAGGTTCTAAAAGTATTCCAAAAAAAAATATTTATAAATTACACAATATTCCTCTTATTGCATACACTATTTTCATAGCAAAAAAATGTCCATTAATTAAAAATGTCTATGTATCAACTGATTCTCCCGAAATCGCAAAAATAGCAGAAGATTATGGTGCAAAAGTACCTTTCTTACGTTCAGAATATCTCTCAACTGATAATGTTGCAGATAAAGAAGTTTTCAAAGATTTCATTAAAAAGATGGATGATCAGAAGATAAATGTTACCGACAATTTAGTTCATCTTAGAGCGACAACACCCGGAAGAGAAATTAATATTGTACATCAAGCCATAAAAGATTTCTCAAAAGGAGCTAACTACACCTCGCTCAGATCTGCTCATCAAAGTAGTGATTATCCTCAAAAATGGTTTAAAAAAAATAATGATATATTTATGCCACTATTCGATTTTGGTACTAATAGTGACCTACATAACATGCCTAGACAAAGTTTTGACTCTTCATATATTCCTAATGGTTATGTTGATATAGTTAAAACCTATGAGATTAAAAAAAATAATTTTTTTCATGGGAATAGAATAAAAGCATACATTACAGGAAAAAGCATCGATATAGATTCTTTTGAGGACTTTGAAAGAGCAAAATTTGATCCTTTGGTAGTAGAGTTATCTAAAGAAATTATGCCTTTATAAATTTGGATTATTTATCAACTTTATATTCAAGAAAGGATAAGCCAAAAACAAAATATCCCAGTATTTTGGCAAAATATTTATTTAAAAAATATATAAAAGATAGTAATAAATCTTTTCTAGAAACTGGATGTGGTAGAGGAGACTTACTTGAGGAATTCAGAAAACTAAATTTAAATGTAATTGGAACTGACTTATTAGAAAGTGCAGGGAAAGATTATCCTTTACTTACAGTCTTTCAAAATAATATTGAGAAAGATGCTCTTCCATTTAGAACTGAATCCATAGATATTATCTTCTCTAAATCATTTGTGGAACACTTATATAACCCAAAATTATTTTTCGACGAAGCTTATAGAGTTTTAAAAAAAGAAGGTATGCTCATTACCTTAACTCCTGATTGGGAAGTACAAACAAAAAAGTTTTATGATGACTGGACTCACAAAACCCCTTTTTCCAAAGAAACCATGAAAAATCTTTATAAAGTTTCTAATTTCAAGGAACTAGAAATTTCTTACTTCAAACAATTACCCTGGCTTTGGGAAAACAAGTTTTTATTTTTTTTATCAAATATAGTTTCTCCTTTTATAAGAGAAAGAGAAAAGACAAACCTGAGATGGGTAAGAGAGAGACAAATATTAGGTATCGGAATAAAATAATGAATGTACTTTTTTTAGGACTTGGATCGGCTGGCCAAAGACATCTTAAAAACCTTAAGCTTATTTTAGGAGATGAATTAATCCCCTCTACAGTATCAACAAAAAAATTTAAGCCTGCGATATCCGAAGATCTAAAAAATATTACTCAAAGTAATGTATATGAAAAATATGGATTAAAAATATTTTGCTCCAGTAAAGAAGCTTTTAGAAATAACCCAGATCTTACAATAATTAGTACTCCTAGTATATTTCATTTCGCCAATTGCAAAGAAGCCTTGGAAGCCAAATCACACGTGTTTATTGAAAAACCTGTTGTTTTAAAAGCTTCTGAAATAAACATTCTTGAAGAAATTGCTAAAAAAAACAAAATAAAAATTTCTGTTTCTTTTCAAATGAGATTCACACCATGGATAAAATTCATAAAAAATTTAGTTCAAAGTAATGTATATGGGAATCCTGTTTATATATCCTCCATCATTTCAGAATACTTACCTGATTGGCATCCATATGAAGATTATAGAGTCTCTTATGCCGCAAAAAAGAAATTAGGTGGTGGTGTTGTAATAACTCAAATCCATGAATTGGATTATTTATATTACATCCTAGGTAATTTAAATTTTCACTCTGGAATTTGCGAAAAAAATAGTTTATTAGAAATTGATGTTGAAGATATAGGGATTAGCATACTAACAAGCAAATATAAAGATAAAATTATTCCAATAAGTCTTATACAGAGTTATGTTGGTAACCCAAAAAAGAGAGAGTTAATAATTCAATTTTCAAATGCGAAATTATTATGTGATCTATTATCTGGCAAAGTAATTATTCATGAAAATAATAATATAATCATTAAAGAATTTGAATTTGAAAGAAATCAATCTTTTCTTGAACAGATGAGAATATTTATAAATAGTCTTAAAAACGATATTAAAGATGCTCCAGTAACATTAAAAGAGGCAAAAGTATCACTAGAAATTGCTGAAAAAATAAGAAAAATATGAGGTCTAAAAAGATATTAATCTTCAGAGATAGGATAGAAGCTGAAGAGTATATAAAAAAAAAGAAATACAAATCTTTTTTAATTTATTTAACCAATGATTTTTTTGAATCTAAAAATATCAGATCAATTCCACTTTATATAGAAAACAATTCCAAAAAACTTAGAAATATATACATTAATAATATTTCAAAAATAGGTAATAAAGAAATAAAAGGGGAAAAATTATATGAATACAACATTATTAATAAAAATAATAGTTTATGGTGGCAAAGTGGTTTTATCCAAAAGTCAAATTTCTCCGAATCAAAAGAAATTAATATAATAATAAAACTTATCGCAATTAATCTAATAATAAAAGAGCTTAATATATCCGAGAAAGAAATATATTTCAAGGACAAAAGATTAAGAAATACTCTACAGATATCTGTTAAAGAAGATACCTATTTAAAAAAATATTTTAAAAATCTATTTACTAAATTTTTAAAAGTTTCAAACATAATTATTAGTTTTACAAAAGCTATAATTTGGTTAAATTACTTTTTAATTAATAACTTAAGAATAATTTTTTTTAAAGGTAAGTACATCTACAACGACCTTACAATATTTACATATAATCAAGACCATATCATTAGATCAAATAAGTTAGAAATAAGAGATAAGTATTGGACAAGACTATATGAACTATTAGAAAAAAAGAATAAGTCTTTTAATGTAGTGAATATCTTTATTAAAGATAAAAATTATAAAAACTCATTCCAACTCTATAAAAAAGTTGATCAGGCAAATACGAAATCTTCGAAAAACCAGTTTTTACTTCTTGAATCATATTTAAATCTCAAAATCCTTATTAAAACTATACTAAGCTTTATAAAACTAAGTATTAAAAATATATATATTAATTATGATCAACTCTTCTATTTAGGAAATATCAATTACAAGAAATTTTATAAAAAAGATTTCTTTAGTTATTTCTTTGGAAAGGGGTTAATTAAAAATATAATTTATACTTATTTATTCAATGAAATATTCAAATTTTGCAAAAATAGGCAACAGATTCTTTACTTAAATGAAAACGCCTTTTGGGAGTATTCTTTATTATCAAACTCCAAAAAACATAATGTAAAGAATCTGATAGCCTGTCCACATCTTAATATTAAAGAATGGGATCTTAGAATGTTTCACGCAATGAGTACCATAAATAAAAATGATAAAATATACTTTTATTTGCCTAATATAATTTGTGCAATAAGTGATATTAATTTTAAAAACTTGGTAGAGCAATATAAGAAAAATGTAGTGATCGAAAAGGTTGAAGCTCTTAGATTTCTTAAATATTCAAAGCAATATGGTAATAGAAATTTAAATAAAAAAAATATAAAAAGAAAAAGAAAAATATTAGTTATTGGAGAATATGATGATGGTATGAATAAAAAGTTAATAGAATTTATAGAGCAATCAAACGTGCTTTCAATTAAAAAATGTTATTTTTTATATAAACCACATCCTTCAAAAAGAAATAATAAAAATATTTTTAAAAATAAAAACTTAGAAATTTGCAACTCAGAATTAACTAACATAAAACCAGATGTAGCTATTTGTAGTAGTTTCACATCTGCTTCTATTGATACTTCTGTATTAAAAATTCCAACAATTACAATATTAGATAATACGATGCCAAATTTCAGTCCTTTAAAAGGTTTAAATTCTTTATTTATTACCTCAGAAAAAGAACTCAAATCAGAATTAATAAGAATTCTCGAAGGGGGGAAGAGTTTGCCAATTAAAATTAGCAAACTATTTTTCTTAAATGAAGACTTAGATAACTGGTCAAGATTAGTTGATGATTTAAATTAAATTTATGAAAAAATTTAAAATTAAAGGTTTTCATAAAAGCTTGTTCCTAAAGTAAAGTCTATTATTTGTTTATTAATTGAACCTAAAGGTGGCTCTACTAATTCAAAAAAATGTTGGTCAAAATTTTCAAAATAAGCGTATTCCCAATTTCTCTGTAAATTAGATCTTAAAAATCTAGCATTAGCCCCCCTTCCATCAACTACTATGAGAGTCCCAGGATTAAGGAAATGTTCAATTGCCAATATATCACCTGACATTGGCATTCTGTCGGGATGTTTAGTTGAAATGCCTCTTATATCTCCTTTTGGGGAATACTGATCAGGACCATCAAGATAAATTAAATCAGGACATATATTGGGAATGGAATCATAAAATGTACAAATCCTATCTGAAAAGGTACCAATAGTTATATTTGTTTGATGGATATTGATAAATTTCTGATTTATCAATTCTTTTGGAATGATATCCTTGCAGGACTCTATCCAATTTTTATTATTTTCAACTGAATAACATTCAAATAAATTTTTTCTTCTTATTTTATTGTTTATTTTATTAAAAAATTTATTTTTATTTATTTTCAATGCTTCACCAAAAACAATCGAACTTCTTCCTAGACCAAATTCCAAAATAGTTAATACCTTCCTGGATAAAACCAAGTAATGGAGTCTTGCTAAATCTTTAAAATCGGGAGGAAGCATTGGTTGTTGTTCCCAATTAGGATCAACACAACTTTTATTATTTTCTAAAAAGGTTTCTAAGTTTTTGTTATTTTCTTCAGAGTCATCGAATTTTAAAATCTCTTCTAATTTATTATCCTTAATGTATTTTTTTATATTCATATTATCGGGGAAAAAACTTTCCGAATTCATTTCAATTTCATTTAATTATCAAATCATTATACATACAATGATAAAAACTTTATATAAAAATAATACGTTTATAGAATATTATTAAAATAGGATTTATGAGTAATAATATTTAAATATGAAATCTTATATTGATTAAAATCTAACTAGAAAAATATGATAAATATTTTACTTATTGGAGCTGGAGGGATTGGGAAAAGACACCTCGAAGCTCTTATAAAGATGGATATTGAAAAACATATTTATATTTTTGATACTTCGATTTCCGTAAGAAAAAATATTATAAAAAATTATAATTTTAAATTTATAAAAATAATTGATAAATTAATTGATGCTCCAGATATTATTAATATTTGCGTAGTTGCTACAACCGCAAAAAGTAGATTATCAGTAATTACTGAAATAACAAAAAGTAAGATATATATTCAATTTCTAATACTAGAGAAAGTTCTATGTCAAAGTCTTGGGCAACTTTACGAAATGAAAAGATTATTAAATTTAAAAAATATAGAAAAAATATTTGTAAATCAATGGTTTAGAAGATGGTTAATAAAGTCAAATGTAATGAAGAAAGATACTTTTATTAAATTTATGAGTGTTAAAAGTTTAAATTGGGATTTAATGTGCAATAGCCTTCACTTTATTGATCCATTCCAATTTTTCACTAGAAATAGGAAAATAAATAACTCAAAAAAATCGCATTTAATTATGCCTCACGAAACTAAAAGAAAGGGTTTTTTTGATGTTTATGGGGATATTTATATTAATTCTTCTTATGGCAGCTATCTAGAGATGCATTCAGAATCTAGAAAATTTGCTGATTTTAAAGAATATTGCGTAGATATTAAAACAACTGAATCATCCTTCGAAATATTAATTTCAAAAGACAATATCGCATTAAAGACTTATTTAAACGATTCTGTAAGAATTTCAAATTTTGGTCCTTATTTGATAAGTAATGAAAACGTGAAAATTTATAAGGAAATTTTAAAAGAAGAAGATCCTTTGTTACCCACTTTCAAAGAGTCATATAGTCAACACAAGTTATTATTCGAATTAGCTTCTAATGTAAAAGAATGGAAAAAATCTGATTTGATTTACCCCATAACTTAAAATTAAATTAATTACCATTTCGAATGAAAGTAAAATGATAAATAAATGGCCTCATTACGAGAAAGATGAGATTTTTAAGATAGAACAAATCTTAAAGTCAGGAAAAGTTAATTATTGGACAGGCAATGAAGGTAAAAATTTTGAGAAGGAATTTGCCAAATTTGCAGGCACTAAATATGCTATCGCACTAGCAAATGGGTCACTTGCTTTGTCTGCAGCTTATTTAGCAATAAATATTAAAGAGGGTGATGAAATTATCACAACACCTAGAACTTTTATAGCCACTTCTTCAGCAGCATTGCTACTAAAAGCAAAACCCATTTTTGCCGATGTAGATAGAGATACAGGTTGTATTAGTGCTAAAACAATTAAACCCTTAATTAACTCAAAAACGAAGGCTATATCAATCGTACATCTTGGAGGATGGCCAGCTGATATGAAATCTATTACAAAAATAGCTGCAGATAATAATTTAAAACTTGTAGAAGATTGCTCACAGGCTCATGGAGCAGCAATTAATGGTAAATCTGTTGGAAGTTTTGGGGATATAGGTACATGGAGCTTTTGCCAAGATAAAATAATTTCAACTGGGGGAGAAGGAGGAATGATTACCACAAATGATGAAAACATATATAGAAAAATCTTTTCACTAAAAGATCATGGAAAAAACTTTTCGAAATATATTCAAAAATCTCAAAACAATTTCAACTATCTTCATGATGATTTAGGTTCAAATTTCAGATTAACTGAGTTACAAGCCTCAATTGGAAGGATTCAATTAACAAAGCTTAGTAATTGGATAGAAATAAGAAATAGGAATTCGAAGATTCTTGATGATTATTTAAAATGTTTATCTGTAATTAGAGTTCCTGATGTTCCTCAATTAATTACTCATGCTAGATATAGATATTATTGTTACTTAAAAAAAGATTGCTTGAAAGCAAATTGGTCTCGAGATTTAATTTTATCTCGAATAAAAGAGTTAAATTTACCTGCATATTCTGGCTCATGCAGCGAAATATATTTAGAAAATTCAATAAGTAAGGTAAGTAAAGTAGCAGACAAAAATCTGCCAGTTGCAAAAGAACTTGGAGAAAATAGCATCGCATTCTTAGTCCATCCAACTATTACTATTAAACAGATGCATCATTATGCATTTAAAATTAAGAATATTTTATTGTTGGCTCAAAAATAAATTTTTTACCTTATCCAATTAAAGACAAGAATGATCTAGAATATATGAATATTTTTTTTTAACTTGAGAAATCTTGTAACAGGTGGAGCAGGTTTTATTGGTTCTCACTTAATTAAACAACTTTTAAAAGAAGGGCAAGAAGTTATTTGTATAGATAATTTTTTTTCTGGTAAAGAATTTAACGTAAAACAATTTTCAGATAATAGTAACTATAAATTTATTTTTCATGATGTAGTTGATCCAATAGAGCTTAATGTAGAAAGAATTTGGCATTTAGCTTGTCCTGCATCTCCAATTTTTTATCAAGCTAATCCAATAAAAACTGCAAAAACTAGTTTTATCGGCACTTTAAATATGTTAGGTCTTGCAAAAAGATTAAACGCAAAAATTCTTTTTGCAAGCACTAGTGAAGTATATGGAGATGCAAAAATCACACCACAAAATGAATCCTATCGTGGTTCAGTAAATCCTATAGGAATAAGAAGTTGTTATGATGAAGGTAAAAGGATAGGAGAATCTTTGTGCTTTGATTACTATAGGTCCCATCAAGTTTCCATAAAAGTAGCTCGAATCTTTAATACATATGGGCCGGGTATGACGATTAATGATGGGAGAGTAGTAAGCAACTTTATAGTCCAAGCCTTAAGTGGTAAAAATATAACAATATATGGAAATGGATCACAAACGAGATCTTTTTGTTACGTAAATGACACGGTTAAAGGCTTAATAGCACTAATGAATAGCGAAGAAAAAGGTCCAGTAAATATTGGTAATGATCATGAAATAGCAATTAAAGAATTAGCTAGCTTAATTCAAAATAAAATTGAGAAAAAAACAAATATTGTTTTTAAACCACTCCCAGAAGATGATCCAGTTCAAAGAAAACCTTGTATTAAGAAAGCTAGGAAAATTTTAGATTGGAGCCCTAATATTGATATAAATTATGGACTGGATAAAACAATTGCTTATTTTAAAAAGATATTATGAAAGTTAAAAATATTTGCTGCATTGGTGCTGGATATGTTGGTGGACCTTCAATGGCTGTCATAGCAAATCATTGCCCTAAAATTCAAATTAATGTTGTAGATATTGATGAAAATAAAATTAGAAAGTGGAATAATATAGATCCTAATAAAATCCCTATATTCGAACCAGGTCTAGAAAAAATCATAGAAAAAACTAGAGGTAAGAATTTACATTTTTCCTCAAAAATAAAAGAGAATATTCAACTTGCGGATATTATATTTATTTCTGTAAACACTCCAACAAAATCAGTAGGGATAGGAGCAGGAGAAGCTAGTGATTTAAAATGGATAGAAAAGTCTGCACGTCAAATTTCCGAATTCGCCGAAGGAACTACTATTGTTGTTGAAAAAAGTACAATTCCTGTAAAAACAGCATCTGTTATTAGATCAATACTAAAATCAAATTCCAATAAAAAAAACAACAAGAAGAATTTTAAGGTTTTGTCAAATCCAGAATTTCTTGCCGAAGGGACCGCAATTAGAGATCTTGAAAACCCAGATAGAGTTTTAATCGGTGGTGATGATGAAGATGCAATTAAAACATTAGCTAATATTTATGAAGGATGGATCGAACCTGAGAAAATAATTAAAACCAATCTATGGAGTTCAGAACTGTCTAAGTTAACCTCCAATGCTTTTTTAGCTCAAAGAATAAGCTCTATCAATTCTGTTTCGGCAATTTGTGAAGTCACTGGGGCAGATATAAATGAAGTAAGTAATTCCATTGGACTTGATAACAGAATAGGAAGTAAATTTTTGAAGGCAGGCCCAGGTTTTGGTGGGAGTTGTTTCAAGAAAGATATTTTAAATCTTGTTTATCTATGTAACCATTATGGACTTAGTGAAGTAGGCGAATATTGGAATAATGTTTTAAAAATAAATGAATGGCAACAAAAACGAATTTACGAAAATATTGTAAATAAACTTTTTGGCACTCTATCAAATAAAAAAATTTGTATTCTTGGATTTGCATTTAAGGCCAATACCAATGACACTAGAGAATCACCTGCAATTCATATTTGTAGAAATCTCTTGGAAGAGGGTTCATATTTATCGATATATGATCCCAAGGTAGATAAAAATCAAATAAAAATAGATCTTGATAATCAAAAATCAAAGCCACATGAAATAACAGACAAAATAGATATGTGCTCAAATATAGAAGAAGCTATTAAAGATTCAGACGGCATTGTTATTCTTACAGAATGGGATGAATTCAAAAATATTAACTGGGAAAAACTTTCTAAAATGATGAGAAAGCCCTCTTGGATATTTGATACCAGAGATATTATTCCTAATCATAAAATAAAAGATATTGGTGTAAATGTTTGGAAACTTGGAAATCAATCATAAAAAATGGGCTATCAACTTTCTAAATTGAGAACAATTAGAATTGTAAAAAGTATATACAAACTTTTAAGTAAACGAAGAAAGATACAGATATTTCTGCTGGTTATTTTAAATTTTTTTAGTTCAATAGCCGAATCAATATCGGTAATAAGTGTGATACCACTTATATCATTTCTTTCAAGATCAGATGCGAAATATAATTTATTTTTTATTGATAATTTTATAAATAAGGAAAGTAGCTTAGCATTAATAATCTCAACTTTTATATTTTTTATTTTAATTACTCAAATATTAAAGATCTTAAATCTTTATTCTAATCAGAGAGTCGCCTCTTTAATTGGGCTTGATTTTAGTAAAACTGCTTACAAGAACATAATAAATAGAAATTATATTTATTTTATTGAATCAAGTTCATCATCAGTAATTAATTCTCTTTCTTCAAATATAGAGTCTTTTGTTTTGGGATTAAGATTCATCTTGAATGGTATTACTTTTTTACTAATATCATTTTTTCTAATAATAACTTCATTTACAGTTAATTATAAATTGACCTTAATTTTATTTTTTCTTTTATCTACTTCCTACATATTAATAGGACAATTAATCAGCAGAAAAGTTTTAATTAATAGTAAAACTATTGTGAATTTAACAAACAGCATAATAAAAATAATTCAAGAAAGTTTTGGCCAAATAAAAGATATTATCCTTAATAATAGTCATAATATTTATATTGATAATTATGAAAAAATTGAAAAAGAAAGAAAATTGAAGCAAGCAGAAAATGTTTTTTTTGCATATTTCCCAAAATACATAATTGAAACTATTGGAATATTAACTTTATCTTTTTTTGCTTTAATCAGTTTCGAAGATAATCAATCAAATCAAACAATTTCCACGATAGGAGCTTTTGCCTTAACCATACAAAGACTTTTGCCCTCTGCTCAAATTATTTATTCTAGCTGGATAGGTATAAGAGCAAATTATTCTGCCATGAAAAACATCATAGATATAAATAATAATAATAATAATAAATCTGAATTCCATTTCAAAGACAAAATAAAGCTATTAAAATTTGAAAAAAATATAACCCTAAAAGATATCTCTTTTTCTTATGGAGAAAATAATAAAAATAATTTGCTAAAAAACATAAATCTTGAAATAAAGCAAGGAGACTTTATAGGCATAACAGGAAAAACTGGAGAGGGTAAAAGTACTTTAATAGATATCATTACTGGAATAATAATTCCCAATAAAGGAAATTTATTTATAGATGATATTGGAATATTAAATACATTAGAAAAAGAAAAACTACTAAGATCATGGCGAAAAAATATTTCCTACGTACCTCAAGAAATTTTTATTTCTGAAGGAGATATAAAGGAAAATATTTCTCTAGGATGTGATAAGAAAGAAATTGATTTTAATAGAATTAAAGAATGTGCTGAAGTTACCCAAATAGATAATTTCATAAAAAAATTACCAAAAGGTTATAAAACAAAAGCTGGGGAAAATGGAGTTAAACTATCAGGAGGTCAGAGACAAAGAATTGGGATAGCAAGAGCAATCTATAAAAATAAAAAACTTCTAATATTAGATGAGGCTACAAGTGGAATTGATTTAGATACTGAAGAAAAATTATTTAAAAGTTTAATGCAATATAAAAAAATGATTACTATAATCATGATCTCTCATAGAAAAAAGTCACTACAATTTTGTAATAAAAGATTTATTCTTGAAGAACATTTTTTGAAGAAATTAATTTAGAAATATATGAAAAAAAATATTTTGTTATCAAATCTTTCTATAATTTTACTCACCTATAATAAAAATTATTGGCTAAAAAAAAGTATAAATTATTGGTCCCAGTTTAACGTGGATTTAGTAGTCGTTGATGGATCAGAAGAAAAACCTAATGATATGTATAGCATTAAAAAAGATTCATTATGCAAGCTTAGATATTTCCATGAAATTGGTTCCTACTATGAAAGATTATTATTTGCTTCAAAATTATCATTAAGAAAATATGTTTTAATGTCATGCGATGATGAAATACACCTAATTAAAGGAGTATTAAAATCCATTAAATTTCTTGAAAATGATAATAATTTAGTAGCATCAATTGGAAGATGTTTAAAAATAAGCATAAATTCACAAAATCAATTTAAAGAGGAAATAATATATAAACGTTTTGAAAAAGTAAATAATATGATTGCTGCTAATGATATGAAAAAAAGAATCTTTAATTATTTTGAAGAATACATATGTGCAAGCTATTATTCAGTAATAAGATCTAAAGCTTGGAAAAAAAATTTAAAATATATATGCAGGTTAAAAATTAGTTCTCCTTATGTTTACGAAAGATTAATTGAATTATCACATATCTCACAAGGAAGGATTTATGTCCATAACAATATTTCCTGGATAAGAAATGGGATAATTCCGCCAAAGATGAAATCTAGATCTAGGAGAATTAATTGGTGGCTGAAAAATAAGAATCTTTCTCATGAACATTCAGAAGTTTTAAATGCTATAAAAAAAATTACAAATTTACCGTCAGAAAATTATTCAATGTTTAACCATATATTTAGGGATAAGAAAGTTAATTCATGGATAAATATAAAATTATTTTTGATGGATTTTAAAATTTTTATAAAAATAAAAGGCTTGATTAATAAAATATTATCTAATAATCAACTCACAAAAAAAACAACTATATTGAAGGAATCAGATTTTTTAAAATCATCAGAAATTAATGAAATTAATAATTTCCTTAAAACTTATTGACATTAAGTCCTATAATTAAAATTTAAATCTTACAAATAAGAATCTGTAATAATGGATATTCAAAAAGTATCTGATGAATTTCTAAAGCTTTCAATCGAATCAAAGTATTCTTATAACTTTAAATGGTTAGACAGACCTATTATCCAATATCCTCAAGATATAGTTGCTTTTCAAGAAATAGTTTCTTCTATAAAGCCAGATCTCATAATAGAAACTGGCATTGCTCATGGTGGTTCTTTAATCTTATCTGCAAGTCTTCTCTGTATCTTAGACTTATTGGAAGGTAAAGATCCAAGAGAATCAAAAAGGTCTGTTATTGGCATTGACATAGACATTAGAAAACACAATAAAGAGGCGATTCTTAAGCATCCTTTAAGTTATAAAATTAAATTAATTGAGGGTTCTTCTATTGATCAAAATATAATTAAAGAAGTTAAAAATATTTCAAAAAAATTCAATAAAGTTTTAGTTGCATTAGATTCAAATCATTCTCATAGACATGTCCTAAGCGAACTTGAGGCTTACGCAAATTTAGTTTCAAAACATAGTTATTGTATTGTTTTCGATACTATTATTGAAAATTTACCTAAAAATTCGTTCCCAGATAGAAACTGGGAGGTGGGCAATAATTCTATGACAGCTGTAAAAGAATGGCTTAATTCAAATACTAACTTTAAAATAGATAAAGAAATAGATAAAAAACTTTTAATTAGTTGTGCACCTAATGGGTACTTAAAAAGATTGAATTAAAAGATCAAGAAAAATGAGCAATATCCATGTAATAGGTTCTAACGGATTTGTAGGAAAAGCAATCAAAAAGGTTAGTAAAAATAGAGAAGATATAAAATTTTATTCTTCAAATGAATATGAAAAAAAATTTAAAATATTTGATATCAGAGATGAAAAAACTTGGAAAAATATAAATATAGAAAAAAATGACAAATTAATTTTTTTAACCTGGCGTAATCTTCCAAATTATAATGAACCCTTTCACATAACTGAAAATCTTATAGATTCAATAAAATTTATAAAATATATTCTTCAAAAAAATATTTCTAAATTAATTATTACTGGTACTTGTTATGAATATGGACTACAAAATGGAATGTTATCTGAAGATTCAAATCCTGAACCATTAAATAGTTACTCTGTAGCAAAAGATTGCCTCAGAAAACTTACTCAATGTCTTTGTACAAAATTAGAAACTGAATTTTTATGGCTTAGGATATTTTATCCTTATGGTAAAGGTCAAAATCCTAATTCTCTTATACCTTCTCTAGAAAGAGCAATAGAAAATAAAGAGGAATCATTTAATTTAAGTAAAGGTAATCAAATTAGAGATTTTATTAAAGTGGAAGATGTGGCACAAATAATTTTAAAACTAACTGATTCTCCAAAAGCTAATGGGATTTATAATGTGGGCAGTGGCAAACCTATCTCAATTAAAGACTTTATAAAAGCTTATATTAAAAGAAAAGATAGTGATATAAAGCTTAATTTTGGTTACTATCCTGAAAGAAAAAATGAGCCGAACGCATTTTGGGCTGATACACAAAAATTGAATTCTATCTTAAAATTAGATTAAAAAATAATTTAAAAACTATTAATTTATTTTTTTTAGTTTTGGTAATAATACATATAGTTCATATTCTTTAAGAGAAGACTTTATTTCATAAGCGATATTCCAAGGAAAAATAATAATTATATCAGGTTTATAATAAGCAATTTTATCTGGGGAAATAATAGGTATTCTGCTTCCTGGCAAAAATTTGTTTTGTTTACTTTTTGATTTATCAGCCACAAATTTCACATGTCGATTATTTAATTTGAGGAAGTTTAGTAATGTATTTGCCTTAGCAGCAGCCCCATATCCACCAACTATTTTATTCTTCAAAATACAATCATCAAGAAATCTAAAAATATTATTTCTTATTAAATCTATATTTTGATGAAAATCTTTATATGTTGATAATTTCTCAAGATTAAATTTTTCTTCTTTTCTTAAGACAATACTAACATTTTTACTTATTAAGTTTTTTTCTATAGAAACTTTCTTTTTTAGCCAAACTCTTAGACTTCCTCCATGGGTAGTCAATTCCTCAACATTTACAATCTCTAAACTAGAGTAATCAGCAATCCTTTTAATTACTTTTAAGCTTAAATAACTATAGTGTTCATGGTAAATAGTATCAAATTGATTTTTTTGAATTAAATTCAATAGATGAGGAAATTCTATTGAAATAATTCCATTTGAATCAATTATTTGAGAAAGTCCTTTCATAAAATCATTTATATCAGGAACATGAGCTATCACATTATTAGCAATTATTAAATTTGGTAATTTTTGAAAATTTTCATTTTGTTCTTTAAGTTTTTTTGCAATATCTTCACCAAAAAACTCTCTGATAGTTTTTATTCCTTTTCTTTCTGCAGCTTCAGATGTATCAGCTGTAGGCTCTATACCTAGACAATTAATTCCTTTTTTCTGAACATATTGAAGCAAATATCCATCATTAGATGCTATTTCAACAACAAAACTATCTTGATCGATAATTTTTTCAGTTAAGCATTTTTCAACAAAATCATTTGCATGATTACACCAACTTGATGAAGTGCTTGAAAAGTAAGCATAATCTGATTTAAATAATTCTTCAGGTTTTGCATATTCTGGAATTTGAACTAACCAACACTTTTCACAAATAAAGGTTTGCAATGGATAGGTTTTTTCAGTATTTTTTAATTCTTCTTCTGTAAGATAATTATTACTAGGAGGTTGCGAACCTAAATCAATCAATTCATGAGAAAGAATATTATTACAATGTCTACAATTAAATTTCATAAAAACTTAAAGAGGGTAATTTTTTGTCCTTTTCACTTATATTTGTCAAGCTTAATGGCCATGAAATAGCTAAAGTTTCATCATTCCATATTACACCTCTATCATGAGAAGGTTTCCAATTTTCTGAATGTATATACAAGAGTTCTGAATCTGGTTCTAGAACTTGGAATCCATGAGCACAGCCTTTTGGTATTACGATTGAATTAGATAAATCTGGAGATAGTTCAAAAGCACACCATTTACCAAAAGTTTTCGAATTTACTCTTAAATCCACTACAACATCCCAAACTTTACCTTTTAAGCATTGGACTATTTTAGCTTCTTCATATGGTTTAGATTGAAAGTGTAGTCCTCTAATCGATCCTACTTCTTTTGTAAGACTTACATTAATCTGTTTTATGGGGTTTTGGCCCCAAGTTTTATTAAAACGTTCATCGTTTTCTCTAAAGAAGTTTAAAAACAAACCTCGATTATCTTTAAACTTGTCACAATAAATTTCGAATAGATCCTCTAAAATAAAAGATTTAACTTTAGAGTTCATATAAATTTTTTATTTTCTAAGAATATAAGTTTTTATAGGATAATTCTCCTAAAAAAAGTAACTTTTCTTTAATTAAATTTGATAGTAAAAATTTATATCATCCATACAACATTCATAAGCCGACTTTTTATCATAAAATTTTTTATACCAATTTATAGTTAAATTTACAGTAGTTTCAAAACTTAGTTTTGGAGACCAATTAAGGTATTTTTTTGACTTTTCACTATTCAAAGACAAATTATTGGATTCTTTAAGATTATTTTTATCTTTTTTCTTTATCCAATCTCCCTCCCAATATTTCAAACACTCATTTAATAACTCTTGGGTAGTTTTAACATCATTATCTTTAGGACCAAAATTAAAACTGGATTCAAGTTTATAAATATCCTTTGAATTTATATTCTTAGAGATGTGAAGTCTTTCTGCTAGCAATAAATAGCCATTCAAAGTTTCTAAAATATGAAGCCATGGTCTACTAGAAGTTGGATTCCTTAATTTGATAATTTTATTATCTTTCAAGCTCGAAACAATATCAGGGACAAGTCGGTCTTCAGACCAATCTCCTCCACCAATTACATTACCCGATCTTGCAGTAGCAATTGAAAGAAATTTTGTTTGAAATGAAGCATCACCACAAAAACTTTTCCTCCACCCTGATATTAATATTTCTGTTGCAGCTTTACTTGAACTATATGGATCATTTCCCCCTAACCTATCGGATTCTTTAAAAAAATTTTTTAATTCTAGATTTTCATAAACCTTATCCGATGTAACAACAATTAATGTAGAAACTTTATTTATAGTTTTTAAGGCTTCCAATAATTTTAATGTACCTAAAACATTAGTTTCCCAAGTAATTAATGGCTCTTTATAGCTTCTCCTTACTAAAGGCTGAGCTGCAAGATGAAAAGTTATATCTGGGTTCACATCAAGAACAACTTTTTTCAAAATATCCATATTATTAATATCTCCCTCAAAATGAAAAAACGAATTATGATCATGAAAATTCTTATCATTCAGTAAATTCCTAAACAGTTCATATTCAGATAAATCTTTTAGAGAAAAACCAAATACTTTTGCTCCCATTTCTATTAAGAGTAAAGTTAACCATGCACCCTTAAAGCCTGTATGACCGGTAACTAAAACTTTTTTGTCTTTCCAAAATGAATTCATACAGGATGTTAACTCAATTACCAAACTTTCCAAGCTGCTTTTTTTTCTTCCCACAAATAATTTAATCTATTTTTATCTCTTAAAGTATCCATCGGTAACCAAAATCCTTTGTGCTTAAAGGCATTTAATTCGCCTTGATAAGCTAATTTAGGCAAAACCTCTTCTTCCCAACTGCATTGATCCCCAATTATAAGATTGAGAATTGAAGGGTCAACAACAAAAAAGCCACCATTTATCCATCCATTATCTCCTTTAGGTTTCTCAACAAATTGTTTTACTTCATTTTCATCAAGATCTAAACTCCCATATCTGCCTGGAGGTTGAACAGCAGTTAAGGTCACTTTTTTCTTTTTTTCTTTGTGGAAACTTACAAGTTGTGAAATATTTATATTTGCGAGTCCGTCTCCGTATGTAAAACAAAAATGTTGATTTGGATTTAAAAAGCTTTTAACCTTTAGAAGTCTACTAGCTGTTAAAGTTTTTTCGCCAGTATCAACTAAAGTTACTTTCCATGATTCTGCTTTCCTACTATGAATTTCCATACGGTTTTTGTTATCCATATGAAAAGTCACATTATTTGAATGCAAGAAATAATTAGCAAAATATTCCTTTATTACGTAACCTTTGTATCCGCAACATATAATAAACTCGTTAAATCCAAAAGAACTATAAATTTTAAGTATATGCCAAAGAATTGGTTTGCCTCCTATTTCCAACATAGGTTTTGGTTTCAAATGAGTTTCCTCACTGATTCTTGTTCCTAAACCTCCTGCCAAAATTACTACTTTCATTAAATTATATAATTAAAATTTTTAGTATTAATTTAGGATAAAAGGAATATAAGTTAAACTTTTTTTTTTAAATATATGTAATATGACATAATAAATTAGTAATATTATTTTAATATTTTATAGACTAAATAATAAAAATCTAATAAATAAAAAAATTTAAATTTTATTAAAAAAACTAATTTTTTATTATTTAAACTCTAACTTTATTAATGAAATTTATAACTGTTATTAATGTATGAAAGCTGATCAAAAATTATTAATTTTAAAAAGATTTAAGAACAGAATAGTATTTCTTGGTTTATCTCTCAAAAAAATACCGGACCTTATAATTGAAATTTTCAGCATTAAAAGCAGGGAAAGAGTTTTAACAAAATCCTTTTCAAACTTTTGGGGAGATAATCTTGCATCCAGAAGATTTATTGGGATCTATCAAGATCCTAAATTTAAAAGTTCTAAAATAAAGGCTCTTGAGAATATACCAGAAAGTTTAAAGAAAAATATAATTGATAATAATATTGATTGGAGATTTCATATTGTTAATTGGGCCGCTAATCATTGCAAATCTCTTGAAGGAGACTTTCTAGAATTTGGAGTCTATTATGGCTTTCTCGCTAGATCAATGTGTCAATATATTGATTTCGAAAATCTCGACAAAAGCTTCTATCTTTTTGATACTTGGGGAAATGATGATGCATCTGAAAAATACAAAAATGATATATTTGAAGAAGTAAAAAAAAGATTTATTAATTATCAAAATGTATTTTTTCACAGGGGACTTCTACCAGGAACATTGAAAAAATTATCAAAATTAGAACGAATTTCATATATGTCTTTAGATCTAAATGATGGGAAAATAGAGAGGGAAATTTTGGAATTTACATATTCAAAAATTGTAAAAGGAGGCGTAGTATATATTGATGATTATGGTTGGAATTATCCAGAATTAAGAAGAGAATTAAATGATTTTTTGATTGATAAAGATGAAACATTACTTCACTTTCCCAATGGAAGTACAATTCTTATAAAAAGTTAAAATTAAAACACTTAAGAATATAATTTTTTTTATTTATCATTTTCCTCTAGGATTTTTCTTGCAGGCTCTAGAAGATTTTTATAATTTTTCCAACCTCCAACTGATTTAGAATTTATTGGCTTTCTTACTTCAACCTTACTTGCAGTTTGAACAATTCGAGGATTATTTTGGGGTTCCAAATAAGATTCATTCCAATCCCAACTTAACCATGAAATGAGTTTTTTTATTTCCTCTTTAGGAGCCATAACTAATTTATCATAATCCAATGAGTAAATTCTTGATGGTTTATATTTTTTGTAGAGAGAAATAGTTTTTTGATGATCTATATAAACTTTTGCACAATCCTCTAGAGATGAAGAATAATAATTTCCAACTGCAAAGTTTGCTCTATATATTGAGATTATATTGTCTAGAGGATTTCTATAGCAATGAATTATTTTAGCTTTGGAGAAATGTTCAGTTATTAAACCTGCATACTGATAATTATAAAGATGTTTATTAGTTACTATCAATTTCTCATTATTAAATTTTCCAACTAAATCTTCATAAACATTTTCTAAAGAACAATTATTCGCATCTTTATATTCTCTTTGCCAAATAAAAAAGGATTTCTCTAATAAATCAGACTCTCCAATATCTAAAACATTAGGATTTATACTCAATATTGACTCCAATAATGTCGAACCACAACGAGGCATTCCAATAATAAAAATTTTTTCTTTTTCAGCAGTAAAATTATGATTTCTATGAATATATTTTTTAGTTTCAATTAATAATTTGTTTGATTTTTCTATTCTTATTTCACGATCAGATGCATAAATTTTTAACTTTATGTCATTTGCCATTTTTAAAAATTTTGCACTTTCTTTATACATTTTTTTACTATGTAATACGTTTGACCTTGCAAAAAAAATAAGACATTTATCTTTTGGCTCGTTATTATTTAGTTCTATCTTTTCTGAAAAAAGATATTCACATAGTGCTTTTTCATCTAAAATATTATTTAGCTTTGACAAAAGAAAATACGCTATTGCTAGATTTGGGTTAATAACTAAAGATTGCTTAATATAAATTATGGCTTCTTTTAAATTACCCATATTAGTCATTAAATTTCCCAAGTTTGAATAAGCTTCTGATAAATTAGGATCAATCAATATTGAATTTTTCATATAAGTTTCAGCTTCAGAGAATTTTTCTTGAGCTTGCAAAATCAATCCTAAATTTGCACAAGTTCTTGCCGCTTTAGGATTAAAAGATAAGTATTTCTTTAAGAAATATTCAGCTTCATTATTCTCACCTAGTTCAAAAAATAAATTGCCAAGTTCTAAAAAAGCAGGGAAATAATTTTGATCTAGTTTTATTGTTTTTCTTAAATAGAACTCAGCTTCTTTATAGTTACCTTTTTGCTTAAATAATAATCCAAGATTGAAATTTAATTCTGTTTTTCTAGGATCTAGATTAAGAGCTTTTTGAATCGATATAATAGCTTCATCAATTTGTCCAATTTCTTTTTGTAAGATCGCCAAATTTAAAAATGCCGCTATCAAATTCGGGTTAATTTCGATTGCTCTTTCTATATGAAAAATTGCTTTTGAAAATAAATTTTCATTTTTAAACAATATCCCAAGAGTCATATGTACATCTGCAAGATTAGGATTAAGATCTAAAATCTTTAAAAAAGTATTTTTCGATTCTTCAATATTGTTATTATTTATTTGTAAGTATGCAAGATTTATATAAGCATCTATAAAATCTGGTTTTAATTCGATGGCTTTTTTTATATTAATTTGCGCCTCTTGATCCTTACCTTGATCTTTATAAATAAGACCTAAATTGGAATAAGCATTAGCAAAACTAGGATCTAATTTAATTGCTTCTTTAGTATAAAATTCTGCCTCTTTAAATTTGTTTTTGTCTCTTAAAATTAAACCGTAGTTGGAATAAACACTCGCATTAATATAACCCTGTTGAATAAATCTCTTATAAAGCTTTTCAGCTTTTTCAATATTGCCATCAGCATGATTTTTAAAAGCATTTTGTAAAATTTTTTCTTCAGAAAATTTTTTTTTCATATTTTTGTAATTTAATGATCAAAATCTTAATATATTTTTCTTACTAAACTTTTGAAATTTGCTTCTAACTCTTTAACAAAGGAAAGAGAATTAAAAACATCAGAGTTCTCTAATAAGCAATTCAGTTTATTTTTTATTTGCATAATCTCTTTAGGATGGTTTGAAAAATATAATGCTTTTTCTTGGTATTCATCTTTATTAAATACAACTAATTCATCTAATCCCAAACTTAATAGTAAGCTAGAAGACATTCTTGAATGATAAGAATTACCATAAATTGTGAGAATTGGCAGCCCACTTATAAGTGATATTACTGCTGTAGATCCAGCGTTATAGTTAAAAGTATCTAAAAATAAGTCTGCTTCAGAATGCCTAATAATATGTTCTTCAAAATCAACATTTTCAGCAAATATTAATTTATCAGATGATACTCCTCGTAAATCCGCTTCCTTAATAAGGTTAAATTTTGAAGTATCATTTGAAAACTTTAGCCATAGATAACTATTCTTATTTTTTTTAAGTAAATTCATCCAAATATTGAATTCATCTGGACTTATTTTAAAATTATTATTAAAGCAAGCAAATATAAAAGCGTTATCAGGTAATGTCCTCTTAAGTCCATTATCTTTTTTTCTTGAACGTATTAACTTGAGAGTATCATCACAACAAATAGCAGTATTTTTCATATAAATAACTTTTTCTGAGTAAAACTTTTTATCATTAATTGGTATTAATTTTTCATCAGCAATAATATAGTCAATTGATTCATGCCCCATTGTTCCACTATATCCAAGATAATTTATTTGCTTTGGAGCAAGCCTATAAGAAAATAATGATGGTCTAGCATTACCCGTATAACCCATTAAATCTACCGCTATATCAATTTTATCCCCATGGACCATTTCAACCAAATCATTGTCATTTAATAAACTAACATCTTTAAAATGATCAACACTTTTTTTGATTCTTAAGTTCATATCATCATTTTTCTGAGGACCAAATGAATATGCATAAATAATAAATTCATCACGATTATGTAATTCAAGTATTCTTGCCAGGAGAATAGATACAGGATGAATTCTAAAGTCTGCCGAAAAATAACCTATATTAATCTTCTTTTTCTTTAGAGGCTTTAATCTAAGTTGTTTCCTTTTATACTTTGATAAAAAAAGCTGCTTGGAAACTTTTAGATCTACAGATGGATCATCAATTAAATACATCATGTCTCTTGGCTGTATTTCTAAATTGATTATTTCTCCTTTTTTATATAAATTATGCACATAATTAAAAGAATCCCAGTTACATATTTCTCGCTCAATTTTTAATTTTTGAGCTAAAGATATTTTATGACTACTATCTATCGATAAAACTTTATTTAAAATCTCTAACGCATTATCAAGATTGCCCATTTTTTGGTAAATACAACTAAGGTTATGTAGGGCTTGTACAAATACTGGATTTATTTTTATTGCCTTTCTAAGAAAGAAAACTGCTTTATCTAAATCCTCTTTCTTTTCGTAGGAATTTCCAAGATTATAATAAACTTCGCTAAAGTTAGGATTAATTTCCATAGCACTTTTAAAAACATTAATTGCTTTATCAATATCCATTTGGTTGTTGTAAATTACACCCAAATTTAAATAAGCACTAAAGTAGTCAGGTTTTAAATTTATGCATTTCTCATAGGAAGAAATTGATTTATTTACTTCTCCAATATTGTTATATGCTTCACCCAAGTTATAGTAAGCCAAATGACATTTAGGATCTATTCGAAGAACGTTTTCATAATATTTTAAAGCAATTCCCCAATTCCCTATCTGTTGATTTGCTAATGCAAAATTAAAATTCGAATTAAAGTAGTCTTTATTTATTAATAATGAATTCTTCAAATAATTTATAGAGGCGGAATAATCTTTTTTATCCAAGTAAATTACTCCTAACAAATCAAGAGCCTTAAAATCATTAGGATTTATTTTCAGGATCTTCTGATAGGTAACAATTGCCAAATCAATTTGACCTTTAATTCTATAGGCTTTAGCGAGGTTAGTTAATGTATTAATATCTTTTGGATTTAGTGCATTAGCTTTTAAAAGATTTTCCAGAGCATCATCATAGGAAGAATTGATTAATAATATTGCTCCTAATTGTGAGTATGCAATATAAGATCCCATTTCTCTGCTTATTAAATCTCTATATATTTCTTCTGCTTTTTTAAAATTCCCTGACTTAATAAATGAATTTGCTTTAGAAAGGAGTTGAAATTCTATGTCTTTATCTGATACATCTAACCCAAGAGAATCTTTTATATATTTTGAAAATCCCTTAGATTTTTTCTTTGTCAAAATATCTTTATATTTTAACTTCCATTATAAATATGAAAACATTATTATCAAAATTAAAGAGAATTTATTTTAATAATTATTCTTTAACTTCATGATTTGTTTAAACTTTCATTATAGTTTTTCCTCGAAATAAATTTAAAAATTTGAAATTAAATCATTAATAATCTATAGTAAGTAGAATAATATTTTTTTAACTTGAATGTAAAGATCCTATTCCTTCTAACTTTATTTTCAATTTTAAATCCACTTTCATATGCAAGTTTCCCATTACAAGAACAATTTCTTGAAAAGAATAATTTATTAATAACTAATTCGGAAAAAGAAAAAAAAACTGAAAAAATTAAAGAATTTGTAGAATTTAAAGACCTTAAACAGCTATTAATATCAAACAATAAGGATCTCAAAATCTATAGAGATCAAATATCTCAAGCCGAAGCAATATTAAAAAGTAAATATTCACTATGGTATCCAAAAGTGAATATTAATAGTAATCAATTACCAGAATATTCTACTGGGAGAAGTTTAAATAGATTGTCAACTGACACATCTACAAATCAAACCACATTAGGAATAGATAACACCATTGAGTGGGATATAATTAATCCCTCCAGGAAATTAGATATAAAAATAGCTAAAAGTAAATTAGAGAACGCACAATTTTTTTATCAGGAAAACTTAGAAAGAATATTATTCGAATCTACTAAAAGATTTTTTTCAATAGTAGCATTAGAGCAGGAAATTGTTGTTGCCCAAGAAGCCATAAAAGTAGCTGAATTTTACTTAGATGAAGCAAAAAATAGGTTTGAATCTGGCTTGGCAAACAAAATAGATGTTTTAGAGGCAAATATTCAACTCAAGAGAAATAAAGTTAACCTTTTAAAAAAACTTGGAGATCTTAAAACCCAGAAAAATTCTTTAGCTCAACTTTTAGATTTATCAAATGAATTTAGTATTTCATATGACAAAAAAAATTTAATTACTGGTATTTGGATAAAAGATTATGAAGAAAGTCTTTCTAAAGCATTAAAGAATAGACAAGATCTGAAAATCTTAGAAAATAATATTTCAATAACTTCAAAAGAGGCATTATCAACTTTATCCCAAAAAAAGCCTAATTTTACTTTATACAACACTTATTCTTACTCAAAATCATTTGGAGAAAGTGGTGTGGCATCTCCTAATAAAGAAAATGATATTGAAAATACTAGTAATAATGTAGGGATTAAATTCTCTCTTAATTTATTTGATGGAGGTTTAATTAAAGAAAACTATAATTCGATAATCTTTAAAGAGGAAGAGCAAAAAAAGATTTTACAAAAAAAAAGAATCGAGATAGAGAACTCTATAGAAGAAGCACTATTAAAATTAAACATATCAATAGATCAAATTATTTACAATTACTCACAATTAATTTCTGCAAAAGAATCTTTTGATATATCTCTAAAAAGACTTGATGCAGGAATTACAACACAGAGAGAAATTATAAATTCACAGAGAGATCTTATAGAGACAGAGTCAAATTTCATTAATTCATTTTCAGAATATAATGTTAACTTAGCAAACTTAAAAAAAATTACTGGAGAAGATTTTATTGACTTATGTCTATATAAACAATCTCCAAAAGGAATTAAAAATGAAGTTTTTGTTGATTTTTTAGCTGAAAACACAAAAATTAATTGCAAAAAAAAATGAACTTTTTACATTAAAGTTTCTCTAGAGAATCCCAGAATGGCAAAATTCTCTCCGTAAAAATTGATATTAAAGGTCTTCTTCTTAAGACGATATTAGAAGTTAAAGACATCCCAGTAATTAATGGCAACTTTCTACCTTTTTTGACGATATATGGTTCCTTCAAATTAACAGTTAATGGAAATCTATAAAAATTATATCTTTCATTTGGCTCCAAGACATCAGATCCAATTGATACGATTTCACCCTCTAATTCACCATATTCATTATATGGATATGCATCAACACGAATCTTTACCGATTGCTTTGGTTTAATAAAAGCAATGTCTTTATTTGAGATAAATATCCTAGCTACTAAATCATCTACTGGAACTATCTTCAAAATTGGCAAATTTGTATTAACTACATATCCTGGAGCTTCTGCTTGTAAATC
>MDTG01291459.1_pt1 | contig 46045 bp, 46 predicted proteins | sample 811421 | NCBI WGS metagenome assembly MDTG01 (sample SAMN05326645, study PRJNA326480) | marine metagenome | isolation source: seawater | place: Pacific Ocean: South East | collected 2011 | reverse complement strand
TCAGCCATTGATAGCGCCTTGGAGAAAATCAACGAAGCTTGGAAAAATGCTTCTGAAGAAATGTATAAAGCACAAGCTGAATCAGGATCGGAAGCAGGAGCAGGAACTCCTCCACCCAACAATGATAGCAAAAAAGGTGAAAAAGGAGGGGATGATGTTCAAGACGTTGACTTTGAAGAAGTCAAAGACTGATTTTGAAATATTTTCACGTTAAATAACCTTTCGTTTACTTACAAGCGAAAGGTTTTATTATTTATAATTTAAAATGGATAAAGCGAACGTTTTAAAGATATGTAATGCACTGACCAAGGGAAACCTAATGGAGACCTTAGAAATGGAGTTTGTCGACGTGGGAGAAGATTTCCTGTCAGCCCGTATGCCAGTGAAGCCAAGGGTTCACCAGTTAGATGGATTGCTTCACGGAGGAGCAACAGTAGCTCTCGCTGAAACCGTGGGCAGTGCCGCAGTTTCTGTTTTGAATCGAGATCCTAAGATCGCTACCCTGGGGATTGAAATTAGTGCCAATCATGTGCGCGGTGTGAGTAAAGGCTATGTTACAGCCACCGCTCGACCTTTGCACATGGGAAAAAGCATTCAATTATGGGAAATTAAGGTTATAGATGGTGATGATAATTTAATTTCACATTGTAAACTAACCACTTTTTCGCGACCAAAAAAGTAAATGAGCCTACCTGATTTTTTTGAAGCATTTGAAAACCTAAAAAACAGAAATCAGCCTTTTGTTTTTTACAGCTTACCTGGCAGTAAACAAGTTCATTGCTATTATCAGAAAAACAATCAATTACATACAACTCAGGATTTAAAAACTATGGGTTTTGTGATGAGTCGGTTTGATGCTCCCTTACCCGCTGTTTATATTCCAAATGAGCATCATTTAGAATTCAGCAGGCCTGAAGAAATTAATAAAAAAGCTGCGCCTCCAGCTATGGATCAATCGGGCGATAAAAAACCTTTTATCAATTTAGTTAACCGAACCAAGGAAGCCATTGAAACCGGAAGTCTAAAAAAGCTGGTGGTCGCTCGAAAAATACATAAAAAAGTAGCCATCGACCCACCAAAGCTATTCAATAATCTGCTCTATTTGTATCCTAATGCATTAGTTTATTACTGGCATCATCCTAAAGCTGAAAACTGGATTGGAGCCTCTCCAGAAAGATTATTTTCATATAAAAGTGGTCGCTTTACAACAATGGCCTTGGCGGGAACTCTCCCCTACAATACAAAAGAAAATTACCACTGGGGAAAAAAAGAAAAGCGAGAACAAGCCTGGGTTAGAGATACTCTTAAAACAGGCTTAAATGAGATTTTTTCTCCGAGTTCAGTAAAATGTTCTGAAACTTTTACGTGCAGGGCGGGAAATTTAGTTCACTTGTGCAATGCTTTAAAAGTAGAAGTAAAAGAAATAGTCTTGGAGGATTTGGTGAGAAAACTACACCCCACTCCTGCAGTTGGTGGAATCCCTCTGAAGGAGGGGCTTAGCTTCCTTTCCAAAAACGAAAATCTTGACCGGGCTTATTACGCAGGTTTTTTGGGTCCCATTGGAGGAGAGGATGATGTTGATTTATATGTTAATTTACGTTGTGGCAGTATTTCCGAAGCGGGCATATTTCTCTACACTGGGGCTGGAATTACCCAGGAAAGTGATGCAGAGAAAGAGTGGGAGGAAACCAATTACAAGGCCAATACGCTGTTAGCAGCCCTTTAAACTTTAACGGGGGAATCCCACGGGGTTTTGTATTTTTGTAGGCCTATGAAAATGAAAACTACTGTAAGTAGAGAAATAAAATATCCTGAGATTCCCCTGGCCCAGACCATCATGCAATTTTTTGCACATAAACAAATTCGTCATATTGTAATCTGTGCAGGCTCCAGAAATGCCCCTTTGACCAATGGCTTTGTTGAGCATCCTTTTTTTAAGACTTACAGCATCGTTGATGAACGCTCTGCAGCATTTTTTGCTCTGGGAATGGCACAGCAAATCAAATCTCCAACGGCAGTTGTTTGTACTTCTGGTTCAGCCTTACTGAATTTTTATCCCGCAGTAGCGGAGGCATTTTACAGCCAGATTCCGTTTGTGGTTATTTCGGCAGATAGAATGCCACATCGAATTGATATCGGCGATGGTCAAACAATTCAACAGAAAGGTGTTTTTGAACCTCATCTGGTCGACTTTGCTTATCTGACCCCAGATATTGTTCATGCGACAGCAACCTTGCTCAACAACCCCAGTCAAAACCTTATCCCCCCCGATGCATCGTCGGAAGAAATCTTACAGCTTCAGGAGAAAATCCAATTAAAAAATGAAAATAGTATCAATCAGGTACTTACCCATTGTATACAGAAACTTGGTCCTGTTCATTTAAACGTACCCATGGAGGAACCCCTCTATGGAATGACAAACAAAGCATTGCCGATAGTATTTGAAGAAATTACAGAAACTAAGTCCTCATCAATTAACTTTAAATCATTTAAGAAAAAGTGGAAAGCAGCTAAGAAAAAGATTGTTCTGGTGGGAGTCAATGCCCCTGGTGTTCTGGATTCAATGTGGATGCAATATTTTGATGCTGACCCCTCGGTTATTCTATTGACGGAAACCACCTCAAACTTAAGATCAAAAGACTCTATTAATTCTATAGATTCTTTAATTGCACCCTTAGAAAAGGGTTATCCTGATTTTTTCAATGCACTTCACCCCGATATTTTATTGACTTTTGGAGGAATGGTTGTGTCCAAAAAAATAAAAAATTTTTTAAGAGAATTCTCACCTAAGGAGCATTGGCATGTAGACCCACTTCGAGCATACAATACCTATTATTGCTTAAGTCATCATTTCCGGATGTCCGTTAATTCTTTTTTCTCAAAGCTATTGGACGAATTTACGTTACATGAAAGTGATTTTAAATCCATTGTACTGGACCAATATCAAAAGCAATTGGAGCAGGGAGTTACTTATTTGAATAAAATAGGCTTTTCTGACCTGAAAGCTTTTGAGACTATTTTCTCACTGATGCCCAATCATATTCAGCTCCAATTAGCCAATAGCTCTTCGGTTCGCTATGCTCAACTTTTTGACCTCCCCCAAGAGGTAGATGTTTTTTGTAACCGAGGTACAGGCGGTATTGATGGATCCACAGCAACCGCGGCAGGAGCTTCCTTGATGAGTGCCAAAACTTGTTTGTTGATTACTGGTGATTTGAGTTTTTTTTATGATATCAATGGATTGTGGAATAATTACCTATTGCCCACCTTTAGAATTATTGTGATCAATAATGGTGGAGGAGGCATTTTTAGAATTTTACCAGGAGAAAAAGACAGTCCGAAATACGATACCTACTTTGAAACTATTCACCACAAAAACGTTCGGCAGTTGGCAAAAGCATTTGGCTTTAAATATAAATTAGTGTCGAATAATATTCAGCTAAAATGGGCATTAAAAAGCTTTTATAAATCGTCTAATCAACCCAAGATTCTCGAAATTAAAACCCCTCGAAAAATTAACGATGAGGTCCTTTTAAATTACTTTAAAGCCATGCAAAAGTCTTAAATTTGATAATTAAATAAATCCAATGAAAAAGATTAAATGGAAAAGTCTTGCAACTTATAGTGATATTAAGTTTGAGTTGTTTGAAGGCGTTGCAAAAATAACCATCAATCGACCGGAAGTATACAATGCATTCCGACCGGAGACGAATAATCAAATGCTGGAAGCTATGGAAGTATGTCGTGAGCACAACGATATTGATGTAGTAGTATTTACGGGCACAGGCGATAAGGCATTTTGCAGCGGTGGCGATCAGAATGTAAAAGGAGTTGGTGGTTATTTAGGAGAGGACGGTGTGCCCCGTTTAAATGTCTTGGATTTACACAAACGCATCAGAGAATTACCCAAGCCAGTGATTGCCATGGTCAACGGATATGCAATAGGGGGTGGCCATGTTTTGCATGTGGTCTGTGATTTGACGATTGCCAGTGATAATGCGATTTTTGGTCAAACGGGTCCCAAAGTTGGGAGTTTTGATGGAGGTTTTGGATCTTCATATTTGGCACGGCATGTAGGCCAAAAAAAAGCACGTGAAATCTGGTTTCTTTGTCGACAATATTCTGCCCAAGAGGCAGCAGATATGGGACTTATAAATAAAGTAGTACCCTTTGAGCAGCTTGAAGATACGGTTTTAGATTGGTGTAAAATGATTCAAAAAAGAAGCCCATTGGCCTTGCGTATGATCAAAAGATGTTTAAATGCTGAATTAGACGGTCAGCACGGGTTGATGCAATTGGCTGGCGATGCAACCCTGATGTATTATCTGATGGATGAGGCCCAAGAGGGCAAGCAAGCTTTTCTGGATAAAAGAGACCCAAATTTCAAACAGTACCCTAAGTTTCCATAACCTTTTGAACTATTCCTTTTTTGTTTGGCTGACTGCTGCGAGATTGAGAACTCTCCCCTTATCGATGGCGGGTATTATTACTGGAAACGCCATCGCGATAAAAAGTGAATATTTTTCATTAGGTATTTTTATTTTATCCTTGTTGACTGCCATCGCTTTTCAAATCACGTCAAATTTTGCTAATGACTATGGGGATGGGCTTAGGGGTACGGATAATAAAAACAGAATAGGTCCAGAGCGTGCACTCCAAAAAGGATTACTTACCGCAGTGGTCTTAAAGAAGGGAATTGTCGTTTCCGCCATTGTTTCATTTCTACTTGCCATTTTCTTGGTCTATTACGCGCTTGGTTTAGACAAAGTACTTTTATCGATGTTATTTTTACTGTTAGCATTATTGGCTATATGGGCTGCTATTAAATATACAGTAGGTAAAAAGGCCTATGGCTATATGGCTTTGGGTGATCTTTTTGTCTTTCTTTTTTTTGGATGGGTAAGTGTAATGGGCTCATTTTTCTTACAATCACAAATATTAGACACAACAGTTTTCATTTATGGGACAGCCCTGGGCTTGCTGAGTGTCGGGGTGCTAAACTTGAATAATATGCGGGATATCAGCAATGATAAAAACTCAAATAAAATTACGCTGGCTGTGCTTTTGGGAAGCGAAAAGGCAAAAATATATCACTATCTTCTAATTTTTCTCAGTGGTTTTTGTCTGTTTCTGGGGATTGGAGGAGAATGTTTCAAGGAAAATCCTTCTATGGCTTTAATTTTCATACCACTAATTCACCATCTCTATAAGCTAAAAAAAACTGCATCAGCAAAGGGATATGATCCCCTTTTAAAACAGTTGGCCCTATCTACTTTTGCAATATCTCTTTTTTTATTTATCACCCATAGCTTAGAATGATGAAAGCCCATTATAAAAGATATATGATGAAATTTAAGGTCCCAGGGGGTACATCAAGAGGGGTACTCACAGAAAAAGAAACGTGGTTTCTGTTTTTAGAATCGGGAGAAAAAATTGGAGTAGGAGAGTGTGGTCTTTTCCGAGGTTTAAGCCACGACGACAGTCCAGATTTTGAAATATACCTAAGAACTTTCTGTGATCGTATTAATCAAAAAGATGAAATTGATAAAACTTTTTTAAAGTCTTTTCCTTCCATTCAAATTGGATATGAGATGGCTTCCTTATCGCTTAAATCAGAAGATTCCTTCACCATATTTCCTTCAGCCTTTACCGGTGGGAAGGAGACAATTCCGATCAATGGTCTAATTTGGATGGGTGATAAACACCACATGAACTCGCAAATCCAAGAGAAAATCGGTCAAGGGTTTGACTGTTTAAAATTGAAAATCGGAGTTTTACATTTTGAAGAGGAATTGACATTAATCAAAGATATAAGAACAATTTATGGTGCTGATCAATTGATGATAAGGGTAGATGCTAATGGAGCTTTTAAGCCTTCAGAGGCCCTGAGTCGATTAAAATCCTTGGCAAATTTGGATATACATTCTATCGAGCAGCCAATTGCTGCAGGCAACCACGAGGCCCTTTATGAGTTGTGTGAAAGAACCCCCCTGCCCATTGCATTAGATGAGGAGTTGATTGGGGTAGTGGAAAAAAAGAAAAAAGCCGATTTATTGGATAATATTGCTCCACAATACTTGATCTTAAAGCCCTCTTTGCTGGGAGGTTTTAAAGCTTGTGAGGAGTGGATTTCTTTAGCTGAAGAACGTTCTATTGACTGGTGGGTGACCAGCGCATTGGAAAGCAACATTGGACTTAATGCAATTGCGCAATGGACCTTTTCTCTAAATTTTAATGGGCATCAAGGGCTTGGAACCGGCGGTTTATTTACCAATAATTTTAATTGTCCCTTGGAAGTTCGTAAAGGTCACCTTACTTTTAATACCAATCACAAATGGGAAGCTCCTTTTATATGAAGTTTATAGAACAAGTTGCTAAAGAGGGAAATTTTTTTTTATACTATTTAAAAGGATCGTTGATTTTTATTTTTTTTCATTTTATTGGACAGATTCCCATATCCCTTTATCTCATTTTCCAAAATGATTTCGAAGCGCAATCCGATCCATATGCTGTTCTCTCCGCAGCCCCCTCTAACTTATCTTTATTTTTTATTTTATTCCCTTTTGTATTCACATTCCCTTTTATTTATTGGGTGGTTGTCCGAATGCACAAACAGTCATTCACGTCCCTGATAAGTGCAAGGAAAACGATCGACTGGAGTAGAATTCTTTTTTCATTCCTACTATGGGCGGGCATATCCTTAATTTTGGTGGGTACCGATTATCTTCTGGAACCCGAAGCGTATCAATGGAACTTTAAACCAATACCCTTCTTAATCTTATTTTTTATAGCTGTTTTGATGATTCCAATCCAAACTACTGTAGAGGAGCTTATTTTTAGGGGCTACCTTCTTCAAGGATTTGGAGTGCTTTTCAAAAACAGATGGCTTCCGTTATTGATCACTTCCGTAATTTTCGGAATGCTGCACCTTTGGAACCCTGAAATTGATAAGTTAGGGATTCACCTCATTTGGTATTATATTGGCACAGGTTTTTTTTTAGGAATAATTACCTTATTGGATGACGGAATGGAGCTGGCCATAGGGTTTCACGCTGCAAATAATTTAATCACGGTACTATTGGTTACGGCCTCATGGACTGCTTTTCAGACCGAATCGCTACTGATAGATTTTTCAGAACCTTCCTTAGGAATGGAACTTTTAATCACCTTATTGGTCATTTACCCATTGCTTGGTTTTGTTTTTTATTATCGATATAAATGGAAAAATATTTGGACTCAATTAACTCATAAATTTTAAATGAAAACACCACACTATACAAAGATTCACAACCGTTTTAAACTCAACGGTTATAATTTTTCTGCAGAGGAGCTTAAGGAAATAGGGTATGATTACATCAAAGAGGGTGTGCCATACGAGAGGACACTGGGGCTTTTTATCATGGATTGGATGGATAAGGAAGACTTTATTAATGTAAGAACATCAGGTTCCACGGGCGATCCTAAAATGATTCAAATATCAAAACAGGCCATGGTCAGTTCAGCGATCAGAACAGGTGATTTTTTTAATGTTCAAATTGGAGACACAGCCCTACATTGCTTGCCCGCAGATTTTATAGCTGGAAAGATGATGTTGGTTCGTGCGATGATTTTAGGTTTGTCGTTAGATTTGGTGCAGCCCACTTCTAATCCCATGAAAGATCTCTATAATTCCTATGATTTTGTTGCCATGACTCCCATGCAAGCGCATAACAGTTTGGGTAAATTAAATCAGATCAAAACGATGATCATAGGTGGAGCCCCTATTTTCCCAAAATTATTCAAGAAATTAGTATCACTTCACGAAAATTGTTACGAAACCTATGGAATGACGGAGACCATTACACATATTGCAGCTTCCAAACTCATCCAGCCTAGAAGTCCTTTTAAAGCATTGGACGGAATCCACCTTGGGGTTGACGATGAGGGGTGTTTGGTTGTTGATGCACCAGATATCACCGATAAGTTGATTTACACCAACGATTTTGTTTCCATGCACGACAAAAACACCTTTACTTATTTGGGGAGAAGAGATAATGCGATTAATAGTGGCGGGGTAAAGATTTCTCCTGAGGTGGTTGAAAACAAGTTAGCGCATCACGTCAATCATCCATTTTTTCTTTATGGTGTCGAAGATGAATTATTGGGACAGAAATTAATAATGGTTGTAGAGGGATATGCCACGGCATCAGCTCAGATTAACAAACAGCTTAAAGACTGTGATGAATTAGAAAAGTATGAGTTTCCTAAGGAGGTATTTTTTGTTTCAGAGATTCTTAGAAACAATGGTAAATACCTCAGATGCAAAACCATTAAGGCTTTTGAAATAAGCTAAACTTGGGGGATTCCCATATTGAATTTGCGTTGGATAGGGGCATGGTTTGCAGCTTCAATTCCCATACTAATCCATTTTCGGGTATCTTTGGGATCAATAATGGCATCGGTCCATAGCCTGGCGGCAGCATAGTAGGCCCTTGTTTGGAAATCGTACCTAGATTTGATTTTTTCTAGCAGCTTTTTTTCTTTTTTAGGATCTACTTTTTCACCGTTTTTTTTTAGCTTAGACTTCTCAATTTGGAGTAAAACTTTGGCCGCTTGTTCACCGCCCATAACTGCCATTTTAGAACCTGGCCAAGCCACAATCATACGAGGGTCAAAAGCTTTACCACACATGGCGTAATTGCCCGCTCCGTTGGAGTTCCCCATGATAACCGTAAACTTTGGTACGACAGAATTTGACATGGCATTTACCATTTTGGCACCGTCTTTAATGATGCCTCCGTGTTCCGCTTTACTTCCTACCATAAAACCTGTTACATCTTGCAAGAAAACCAATGGTATTTTCCGTTGGTTACAATTGGCCATAAAGCGGGTTGCTTTTTCAGCGGCATCGCCATAAATTACACCACCAAATTGGGTTTCTCCACTTTTATTTTTTACCATTTTTCTTTGGTTGGCAATAACGCCTACCGCCCATCCGTCTATTCTTGCATAGGTGGTGATAATTGTTTTTCCGTAATCCGCCTTATACTCCTCCATGGAATTGCTATCGATTAAGCAATCAATTATTTTGTAGGTGTCATAAGGCAATGACTTATCGGTGGGGAAAAACTCGTAGATGTTAATTCCTTTTTCTTGTTTGACGGGTCCCTTAATTTTATTAAAACCTGCTTTTGGCTGATCGCCTATTTTTTCTAATAATGATTTTATCCGCTTCAACGCATCTTGATCATCTTTAGCTTTATAATCGGTGATTCCGCTAATTTCAGAGTGGGTGGTTGCTCCTCCAAGTGTTTGATTATCTACTTCCTCGCCAATAGCTGCCTTCACAAGATAGCTTCCTGCTAAAAATATACTGGCAGTTTTGTCCACAATAATGGCTTCATCAGACATAATTGGCAGGTAGGCACCACCCGCAACACAGCTGCCCATAACCGCTGCAATCTGAATAATCCCCTCACTGCTCATGCGTGCATTATTTCTAAATATGCGACCGAAGTGTTCTTTATCAGGAAAAATCTCATCTTGACGTGGGAGGAAAACCCCTGCACTGTCCACCAAGTAGATGATGGGAATTTTATTATCTATAGCAATTTCCTGTGCGCGTAGATTTTTTTTGGCACTAATGGGAAACCATGCGCCTGCTTTCACGGAGGCATCGTTGGCGACAATTACACAAAGTTTTTGACCGACATAACCCAGTACCACAATAACACCAGCAGCGGGACATCCTCCTTCTTCTTCATACATTTCAAATCCAGCCAATGCTCCTATTTCAATCCTTTCCGAATCTTGATCCAACAGATAGTCAATTCGCTCCCGGGCGGTCAACTTACCTTCGGAACGAATTTTATCGAGTTTTGACTTACCACCCCCCTGCTTAATCTTTGTGAGTTTCTTATTGAGATCAGAAACAAACATTTTATTTTGGTCGATATTTTTTTCTGAAGAAAGGTCTATTTTATGTCCCAAAGTTTAGTGTGATTTTTTATACAAATATATAGAGTGCGACTTAGCTGTAGTTATTTTTTTTGATTTTGTCAAATGAAATACTAATAGCTTTATAAATAAAATAAATTACGAGCTTCCACCGATCATGTCTTCGGGTTTTACCCATTGGTCAAATTCCTCAGCGGTAAGATATCCTATGGACAGTGCGGCCTCCTTTAAGTTAGTTCCTTCTCGGTGGGCCTTGTTCGCAATCTCAGCTGCTTTGTAATATCCTATTTTTGTGTTTAAGGCAGTGACCAGCATCAATGAATTGTTTACCAATTCTTTCATTCGGCTATGGTTGGGTTCAATACCCTCTACACAATTTTTTGTAAAACTGATACAAGCATCCCCGATTAGTTGGGCCGATTGAAGTATATTGGAAGCCATAACAGGTTTAAAAACATTCAACTCGTAGTGTCCCTGAAGTCCACCTACCCCAATAGCAACATCATTTCCCATCACCTGAGCGCACACCATTGTCAAAGCCTCGCATTGGGTGGGATTAACCTTACCGGGCATTATAGAACTACCAGGTTCATTGGCGGGAATGCTTATCTCACCAATACCAGAGCGTGGTCCGGAGGCCATTAAACGAATATCATTGGCGATTTTGTTAAGCGAAACAGCAATTTGTTTTAGTGCTCCATGGGTTTCTACGATGGCATCGTGTGCGGCAAGTGCTTCGAATTTGTTACTGGCAGAAACAAAAGGAAGTCCTGTAAATTCTGCAATGTACTGGGCCACGTTTTGAGCGTAACCCTTGGGTGTATTTATTCCAGTTCCTACTGCAGTTCCTCCCAACGCCAATTCTGAAAGGTGATTCAGGGTATTTTTTAAGGCTTTTATCCCGTGATCTATTTGAGAAACATAACCTGAAAACTCTTGCCCCAGTGTCAATGGAGTTGCATCCATGAGATGGGTTCTTCCTATTTTGACTAAGGATTGGAAGGCATCAGATTTTTTACCCAAAGCATTTTTTAGCTGTTCGAGTCCTGGCAGGGTGTTTTCAACAATTTTTTTATAAACAGCGATGTGCATTGCTGTGGGGAAAGTGTCATTGGAAGATTGAGATTTGTTAACATCATCGTTGGGCGCCAAAGTTTTCTCACCCATCCCCAGTTGATTCCCTACCAGAACATGCGCGCGGTTCGCAATAACTTCATTGACATTCATATTGCTTTGGGTGCCCGAGCCAGTTTGCCAAATCACTAAAGGAAATTGATCGTCTAATTTTCCCTCAAGTATTTCTTCGCACACTTTAGAGATAAGCTCTCTTTTTTGCACATCTAACACTCCAGAATCACAGTTGGTATGGGCCGCTGCTTTTTTTAAATAAGCAAATCCATAAATAATCTCGATGGGCATTGTTGCGATAGCACCAATTTTAAAATTTGATTTTGACCTTTCAGTTTGTGCACCCCAGTATGCATGTGCTGGAATTTGAACTTCTCCCAAGGTGTCTTTTTCAACACGATATTCCATTTTGAAAAACATTTGATTTTTACAAAAATAGGTCTTTTGTAATTAGGCTGTTAAAATAATTTTTTGGTAAAGCGCAGCAGAATGATAAAAACCTATAAATTTGAGTAAATTTTAGTATATGTTTGAATTCAACCAATATTTAGGTTTTTTAGCTTTTTTATCTATAATTACCATAGGCTTTTGGTTAATGATCTTCCTCTTAACCTTTGTGATACCCTATTGGCTTTTTGGGTCTTTTATGCAATACCTAAAAGACCGTAGAGAAGAACGTAAGTCTTAGTTTTTAAAAATCAATATCTCCTCCACCACCTTCACCTTGTGATGATCTCCTGCCTTGGGGCTTTTCTTTCTGGTTGATCCTGTAAGTCATGGAGAGATTAATGGAGGGTAAACTCCAGCGGTAGAGTGCGGAGTTTTTAAAAGTTGGAGTAGTGGTATTGGAACGAAATTTAGCGGTATTAAACAAATCCCTTATCCTTAGGGAAACGGTTCCTTTCTTTTTAAATATATTTTTGTTAAATGCAGTGCTACAAAAGAATACCCCTTTCCTTTTGGACTGCGCTGTTTCTCTGGGACCCCTGTAGAATATTTGTGTTTGCCAATCTATATCTTTAAATATTGTGAATTTTCCATTAATTCTTGAAAACCAACTTAAGTTGGTTCTGCTTAAATCTAACCCTTCGTGTAATCCAACAGTTTCAGAATTAAAGAGGTTAAAATTCACAAAAACTCTTGATTTCCTTGAGGGATTATAACTAAAAGTAAATTCAAATCCTGATCTGTTGTTTTCAGACAAATTAATTGGATTTCTTACAATTATAGGCACTTCTACTTCCTCACCCTCAGGATCCCCTGTGTTTTCATTTACAACTACCGTTTGCCCGCTGTCTTCAGAAATGAAAATAAAAATATCTGTTGTTTTTTGATAGTATACAGAAGTATTTAAAGTAACCTTATCCCATCTTTTAAGATAACCGACATCAATAGTATTGGAGTAACTGGGATCTAAATCAGGATTTCCTTGAAAAAAGTTTGCAAGACTTGCTCTTGACGGGAAAGGATTAAGAAATCTTCCTCTAGGTCTCCTGATTCTTCGGCTATAGCCCAAAATAATACTTTCAATATCACTGACTTCGAAGGATAAATTCACGGTGGGGAAGAATTTGGTGTAGTTTTTTTCATTATAATCGTTAATCGTTCTTTGATCTACCACAATTTTTGAATCTTCCATCCTGAGTCCCAACAGAAAAGAAAAATCATTAACTTTTTTTCCAAATTGAGAGTATAGGGCGTTTACATATTCTTTATAAATTAAAACATTGGATAAATCTGTATTGATTTCAAAATCTCCATTTTTGATTTGAAAAACCTCGTAATCGTTTTCTTGGCTTGAAAAATCCCCTCTGTATCCAAATTCAAACTGAGTGTCTTTATTCAGCGGTAAAACATAATCTGCTTGCAGTAAGATTCTTTTTTCTTTTTCCAGCTGGTTTACCTTTTCGTCTCTGTCCCTAATACTATTGTCAATATCTGCTTTTTCATACTCTTGGTTTTCTTCATATTGAAAAACAGCGGTAAACTCTTGACCTTCTTCATCGATTTCAGAATCGAAATTCAAGCTGATTTGTCGGGCATCGTCATCGTCTGTTTCCCGTTCAATCAATTCAGATTCGTCTACGATGAATTTATCGGCATCCATCCTTTTCAGTGTGTTTTTGGTGTAATCATCTCCACTTCGATCTCGGATAAACCCACTCAAAATAAGTGAGGTTTTTTCTTCAAAAAAATATTCTACCCCCAAACTAGAAAACAAGCTGTTGTTTTGTCGTTCAGGCTTTCGTATTTCGTCTAAAAATGTATTGGGGTTACCACCGTTAAAGTATTCATTATAATTGGCCACATGACCTACTGAGTTTCTGAGGCTAATGGAATTGGTTGAGAATATATTAAATTTATTTTTTCTCAAATTTAGATTGGCAGAACCTCCATAGCTGGATGGTATATCGTCGGTGTAGGTTTGGCCTACATTGGCAACAAAATTTCCATTAAAACCTGTAAGCTCCTGTTTCCTTAGTATAATATTTAGTATCCCTGCGGTTCCCTCCGCTCCGTATCGAGCAGAAGGGGAGGTAACCACTTCCACCTTTTCAATAGATTCTGCAGGGAGTTGCTTCAATCCTTGAGGCCCAGAAATACCTACCAAACCCGAGGGTTTTCCGTTGATCAATATTCTGACATTATCGTTTCCCCTCAAGGCTACATTCCCCTCCAGATCAACCGTAACTGAGGGGACATTATCTAGAACATCTGCAACGCTTCCCCCCCTCACTGTTAAATCTTTACCTACATTGTAGATTCTTTTATCGAGTCTAATTTCCACTTCGGTTTTTTCTGCAATTAACTCTACTTCTTGCAGTACTTCTCCAGAAATGTTGAGCTCAATTTTCCCTAAATCTTTTTTTTCATTCAGCACCAATCCTTCTTGACTGAAGGAATCAAAACCGATATACTCTATGGAGACGTCATAGGTTCCTGATAAAACCTCGACGCTGAATTTTCCTTCTGCGTCTGTTATCCCTCCCTGAAGAAAACCTACTTTATTAGGATTTTTGATGCTGACGGTGGCATACTCCAGTGGTTGTTGGGTTTCTTTATCCAAAACCACCCCTGTAATTTTGATTTTGGAAGCTGATTTATTGGGTTGTTGTCCAAAAAGAGAAAAGGAAATAAAGATTAGGGTAAGGAAAAGTGATTTTTTCATCAATATTATGTATAATCGTTAATAGACCATATAACACTGAAAAGGTTTAAACTTATTTTAGAAAATTGATCAAATTCTCGATTGGTCTTGCCAATACTCCAGATTCTGGAGTGGTCACAATGGGTCTTTCAATCAGTTGAGGGTGGGCTATTAGCAGATTCAGTATACCTTCCTCCGTCAAGTTTTTTTTCGCGAATTCTTTTTTCCGGATCAACTCATTTTTCCGCAATATTTGCGATGGTTTTAAGTTGATTTTTGATAGTACTTCACTTAGTGTATTTTGATCAAAGGCTTGGTCTAAATACTTAACTATAGAAAAACTGGCCCCAATATCTTCGAGATATTTTATGGCTTCCCGTGATTTTCTGCACCTGGGGTTATGATAAACGTTATATTTCATTTATTGAATTACACTTGACGAGTAATGAAGACTTGAAATAATTATTTCAATTTATCTACTACTGCCTTGAAGGCCTCAGGATTGTTCATAGCTAAATCGGCAAGCACTTTACGATTTAATTCGATATTATTGGATTTCACTTTCCCCATAAAATGGCTGTATGACATCCCGTGCGCTCTTGCTCCCGCATTAATTCTGGCGATCCACAATGATCTGAAATTTCTTTTTTTGGTTCTTCGGTCTCTGTAGGCGTAGAGCATTGCTTTTTCAACAGCATTTTTTGCTACTGTCCAAACATTCTTTCTCCTGCCGAAATAACCTTTGGCTTGCTTGAGAATTTTTTTTCTTCGTGCCTTGGAGGCTACTGAGTTTACTGATCTTGGCATTTTATAATTATTTTTGGTATTGGCGGCTTTACAACACTTTTAGGCCAGATACTAGGGTGAAACAAATTTTTAACCTGTTGTTTATTTTAATCTTAGTTGTTCTTTGATGTTGTTGGCATCACTCTCGTGAACCAGTCCGGAATGTGTCAGCCTTAACTTTCTCTTCTTTGACTTTTTTGTCAAAATATGGCTTTTAAAAGCGTGCTTTCTTTTTATTTTCCCACTACCCGTTAGCTTAAATCTTTTTTTAGCGCTGGATTTTGTTTTCATTTTTGGCATGCCACAGTATCTTTATAATTTATTATTTCTTTTTCGGTGCAATAAACATTATCATTCTTTTTCCTTCAAGTTGGGGCATTTGTTCTACTTTTCCAATGTCTTCTAAATCCTGAGCCAATCTTAAAAGTAGAATTTGTCCTTGTTCTTTGAAAATTATGGAGCGACCTTTGAAAAACACAAAAGCCTTCAGCTTCGCACCGTCCTTCAAAAACTTTTCAGCGTGTTTCTTTTTAAACTCATAATCGTGCTCATCGGTTTGCGGACCGAAGCGTATTTCTTTGATGACCACTTTCGTGGCTTTTGACTTGAGTGATTTTTCTCTTTTTTTCTGTTCGTATAGAAATTTCTTGTAATCTAAAATTTTGCATACTGGCGGGGATGCTTTTGGAGAAATTTCTACAAGATCTAATTCCAGTTCTTCAGCCAATGAAAGGGCTTTGGGAAGCCTATAAACCCCTACTTCAACATTGTCACCCACCAATCTGATCTCAGGTACAGTGATCTTTTCATTGATTTTGTGAGGATTCTCTCTGATTATCCTCGCTGGTTTATTCGATCTTCTTCTTCGTATTGCTATGACGCTCTATTTTTATTTATTTTCAAATTTAGAAATACTTTTCGATATCTCATTTTCTATGAGATCAATGAAGGCTTGAACCGGCATAGAACCCACATCACCTTGACGGTGTTTTCTTACAGATATACTTTCATTCTCTGATTCTTTTTCTCCTATGATCAACATAAATGGGACTTTACTAATTTCAGCTTCTCGGATTTTTTTTCCAATGGTTTCATTTCTATTGTCTAGGGAGGCGCGAATTTCGCTATTTTCGAGGAAATTTAAAACTTTTTTGGCGTATTTTTCGTGTTTTTCACTCACACTTAGCAAGTTCACTTGAGTAGGAACGAGCCACAGTGGAAAATTTCCTCCTGTATGTTCTAATAAGATGGCAACAAAGCGTTCCAAACTCCCAAATGGTGCGCGGTGAATCATGATTGGTCTGTGAAGCTCATTGTCGCTTCCTTTGTAAGTTAAATCGAATCGCTCAGGAAGGTTATAATCCACCTGTATTGTGCCCAATTGCCACTTTCTACCAAGGGCATCTTTTACCATAAAGTCGAGCTTGGGTCCGTAAAAAGCAGCTTCTCCTTCTTCTACTACGAAGTCCAAGTTTTTTTGTTTGGCTGCATCGATAATGGCACGCTCAGCTTTTTCCCAATTTTCTTTATCTCCAATATATTTCTCTGGTTTGGTTTTGTCTCTAATGGATACTTGGGCCTGGAAGTCATCAAAACCCAATGAACCAAAGACATATAAAACCAGATCGATCACTTTTTTGAACTCATCATCCAATTGCCCAGGGGTACAAAAAATATGGGCATCGTCTTGGGTAAAACCTCTAACCCTTGTTAGGCCGTGGAGTTCTCCACTTTGTTCGTATCTGTAAACGGTACCAAACTCCGCATATCTTTTAGGCAACTCTTTATAACTCCAAGGTTTGGTTTTATAGATTTCACAATGGTGTGGACAATTCATGGGTTTTAGAAGAAAAGTTTCTCCCTCTGCAGGCGTTTCTATAGGTTGAAAACTGTCTGATCCATATTTTTCGTAATGCCCGGATGTCATGTACAACTCTTTGTTTCCAATGTGAGGAGAAATCACTTGTTCGTAGCCCGCTTTTTTTTGAGCGTCTTTTAAAAAATTTTCAAGTCTTCCTCTAAGAGCTGCCCCTTTGGGCAGCCACAAAGGCAAGCCTTGTCCTACTTTAGGAGAAAAGGTAAATAATTCTAGTTCTTTACCCAGTTTTCTGTGGTCGCGTTTTTTAGCCTCTTCCAATAACTCAAGGTATTCAGTAAGTTCTTTTTGCTTTGGGAATGAAATTCCATAGATCCGTGTAAGTTGTTTGTTGTTTTCATCGCCCCTCCAGTACGCGCCAGCAACATTTAATAATTTCACTGCTTTGATAAATCCCGTATTAGGAATATGTCCCCCCCGACATAAATCAGTAAAGTCAGCGTGATCACAAAATGTAATCGTTCCATCTTCAAGGTTTTCTACCAGCTCTAATTTGTAGGGATTTTTTTGTTTTTTATACAGATCTAATGCTTCATTTTTGGAAGCACTTCGCATTTTAAATTCAAATTTTTTACGGGCAAATTCTATAAATTTTTTTTCCAGATTTTGTAATTCTTTTTCTGTAATGGAATGTGCTCCAAAATCCGCATCGTAATAAAAACCATTTTCTATAGCAGGCCCTATGGTGAGCTTTGCCTGGGGATATAAATTCATTATGGCTTGTGCAAGAACGTGTGCAGAGGAATGCCAAAAAGCTTTTTTTCCCTCATCCTCTTTCCAGGTATAGAAATGAATTTCGCCGTCCTCGTGCAAAGCAGTGGTGGTCTCCAAGGTCTGATTGTTGAATTTTACTGATATAACGTTTCTGGCCAGACCCTCACTGATGTTTTTGGCTACATCGAGAACTGTAGTTCCCTCCTCAAAAGATCTGACTGAATTGTCAGGGAATTTAATTTGTATCATAATTAAAAATCACAGCAAATATAGTCTACTCCCTGGATTGTCACAATTTTTGAAACATCTTAGTTTTTCCTTTCTCCCAATAGTGCGTTTAGCAAAATTTTAATGGCCCAGAAACCGTAAATGATGGCCATAATACACAAGGCAATTCCTATCAATAATACAGGCCAGAAAAAAGGGTGTTCTTGGTTTTTAAAAGCTTGAAAAACCACTACGGGTGAAGTAAAGCAGAGGATAATAAATGTTCCTAATTTAAAAAATCCTTTTTTTAATTTTTTGGAGTTCACTTGTAATGCTTTATTGCTGTTCTAATACTCTTATGTTTTTCTAATAAATTTGCAGCAGTTTTATTATCGATGGAAAGTACTTCCATTAATATCCTTTTTGCCCTATCTAACAATTTGTTATTGGTCATTTGGATATCGATCATTTTATTGCCTTTTACCCTTCCCAACTGAATCATGGTTACTGTAGAAATCATATTGAGAATTAATTTTTGAGCTGTTCCTGCTTTCATCCTAGAGCTCCCTGTTACAAATTCGGGTCCCACCACCACCTCCACAGGGAAATCGGAAAATCCGATCAATGGACTGTTTGGATTACAACTAATTCCCCCGGTAGTAATCTTATTTTTTTGGCATTCCTTCAGCGCTTCAACAACATAAGGCGTTGAACCAGAGGCTGCGATTCCTATTACAAAATCCTTTTTATTTACCTGGTGTTGTTGTAAATCTTTCCAGCCTTGTAGTGGGTCGTCTTCAGCATTTTCAATTGAGCTGCGCAAGGCTTTATCACCTCCTGCGATGATGCCTTTTACCATTTCTGGGTTGGTGCCAAAGGTCGGAGGACACTCGGAGGCGTCGAGAACTCCAAGTCTTCCGCTGGTTCCAGCACCAATATAAAAAAGTCTCCCGCCTTCCCGTATCTTGGGTAAAAGCTGGGTAATTAATATTTCGATGCTATTCAAAACACTCCCAGCCGCAGTAACGGCAATTTGATCCTCATGGTGTATGCCCAACAACAGTTGACCAACTGTTTTGGTTTCCAATGCTTGGTAAAGTGATTCTTCTTCCGTTATTTTTTTAAAATTCATAGGTTTTAATATGTAAAAACGACAAATTACATCCTAATGTAGACTAATTTTTAAATTAGAGTTACCTAAATCATAATACACAAGAAAAAATGATACCTTTCTATAAAATTCATTGGGTGGACTGTTGTGTCTCGCTTTTACGTCGTAGGGCTTAAAAATACTAAAGCGTTATAACTCATTTTATAACGAATACATAAATCTTTAAGTGAAAATAATCACTTGGTTTAGCTCAACTTTGTCTCCAAATTTTCTTTAATGGCATCGAGAAACTTCTGCGTGGTTAAATAGTACGATTCACTTAGTTTTTCCTTGTGAATTAACATGGCCAAATCCTTGGTCATTTTACCACTTTCTATGGTTTCTATACAAATAGCTTCTAAAGTCTGACAAAAATCAATAAGGGGTTGATTGTTGTCGAGCTTACCTCTGTGCGCAAGTCCTCTTGTCCAAGCAAAGATGGAAGCCATGGGGTTGGTAGAGGTTTCTTTTCCTTGTTGGTGTTGTCTGTAGTGACGTGTGACTGTACCATGAGCTGCCTCTGCTTCCATAATTTCCCCATCGGGCGTTACCAGTGTTGAGGTCATTAGACCCAAAGACCCAAATCCTTGGGCTACGGTGTCGGACTGAACATCTCCGTCATAGTTTTTACAAGCCCATACAAAACCGCCACTCCATTTCATGGCAGCGGCCACCATATCATCGATCAATCGGTGCTCATAGGTTATACCTGCAGCCTCAAATTTATCTTTGAATTCATTGTCAAATACTTCTTGAAAAATATCTTTAAACCTTCCATCGTAGGCTTTCATGATGGTGTTTTTGGTTGAGAAATAGAGGGGCCAGCCTTTATCTAAAGCCCTGTTCATACAAGATTGTGCAAATCCAAAAATGGAAGATTCTATATTGTACATACTCATGGCAACACCATTTTCCTGGAAGTTGTAGACTTCCCATGAGTTGGGTTCGCTTCCATCTTCAGGCGTAAATGTCATGGTGAGTTTACCCTTGCCAGTGATGACAGCGTCAGTAGCTTTGTATTGATCTCCAAATGCGTGACGTCCAATACATATGGGTTTTGTCCAACCTTGTACATAGCGTGGAACATTTTTTATGATTATAGGTTCTCTGAAAACAGTACCTCCAACAATATTTCTGATCGTACCGTTAGGAGATCGATACATCTTCTTAAGACCAAATTCCAACATCCGATCTTCGTCTGGTGTTATGGTGGCACATTTGATTCCTACTTTATACTTTTTGATGGCTTCGGCCGCATCTATGGTTATTTGATCCCCTGTAGCATCTCGAGAAGTAATTCCCAAGTCGAAGTATAACAGCTCCACATCAATATAGGGAAGGATAAGTTGTTCTTTGATAAATTTCCATATTATCCGGGTCATTTCATCTCCGTCGATCTCAACAATGGGATGTTTTACAACAATTTTAGACATTTAAATTTCAATTTAGTTTGTGCAAATATAATGAAGGAAGGGCAGAGTTTAATCGGTATCCTTTTTTTTTGTAAATAAGTACAAAAAAACCGCTGATCAGCGGTTTATATTTTTCTATTGTTCTTTAATTCTGGCTTTTTTACCCCTCAATTCTTTGAAATAATAAATTCTGGATCTTCTGACTTTTCCTTTTTTATTGACTTCAATTTTTTGTAGTGTAGGTAGGTTGAGTGGGAAAATTCTTTCAACTCCAACTGTACCAGACATTTTACGGATGGTAAAAGATTTTGAAAGCCCTTGACCCTTAATTTGGATCACAACGCCACGGAAGAACTGGGTTCTTACTTTATCCCCTTCACGAATTTCATAATAAACAGTGATGGTGTCACCGGGAGAGAATTCAGGAAAATCTTTTTTCTGAAAAAATTCTTCTTGAACAAAGTTTACAAGTGCTTCCATTTTTTTAAAATTGATCAGCGCTAAGTTTTCCTACGTCTGTTTTAATTGGACGCAAATTTATAACTATTTTTGATTTAAACAACTTATCATAGTTCTTTAAATAACAAAATTTAATCTTTGTTAGTCAATAGATCAGGCCTCAGGGCTTTGGTTTTTTCAATGGCTTTGTCCTCCCGCCATTTTTCTACGGCAGGGGTATTTCCCGATGTAAGAATAGCAGGTACGTTCCATCCCATGTATTTAGCTGGTCGGGTATAGATGGGAGGGGCCAAAATACCATCTTGATAACTGTCAGTTAATGCAGAGGATTCATCACCTAAAACACCAGGAATAAGTCTAATAATGCTGTCACACAATATGGCTGCTGCCAATTCTCCACCCGAGAGGACAAAATCTCCAATAGAAATTTCACGATTAATCAAATAATCCCTAACCCTTTGGTCGACACCTTTATAGTGTCCACATAGTATTATTATATTTTTTTTGGTGGAAATTGTATTGGCAATGTTTTGATTGAGTTGTTCTCCATCTGGAGTCAAATAGATGATTTCGTCATAGACCCTTTCCGACTTCAGTTTTTTTATACATAAGTCAATGGGTTCAATTTTTATTACCATTCCAGCACCGCCTCCAAATGGATAATCGTCTACCTGCTTTTGCTTATTAGTAGCATAATCCCGTAGGTTGTGGAAATTTACCTCGACTTTATTGGCCGCTATAGCGCGCTTTAGAATCGAAGCCTCGAATGGACTGCTCAATAATTCTGGAAAAAGGGTGATAATGTCAATATGCATCTATTGCAAAGGTTTTTTAAATAAAAAATCTACCAAAACTTTTTATCACTTTTTAAAGTTTTGGTCTTTAATCATTTTTTGTCATTTAAAATAAGCACTAAAAAATACCATTGGAATGAATGTATTGAGCCATTGCTATTTCATGCAGAACAAAGAAAAGAGCTGACACAAATGACAGCTTTTTGGGGCGATACTTGTAGCGTATTTATTCAAAAATTATCCTTTCCCTCTCTCCATTGGATTTTAAAAACAACAAGCTCTTTAGGTTGTCAAAATCAAAGGCTTCTAAATCGGAAATGGCTTTAATTTTTTTGTTGTTTATTTCAAGTATCACAGACCCCTCCTCAATTCCATAACGATAGAGTCGGGTGTTGTACAACTCATTAATTATAACGCCATATTCAATATCATCGAAATACTTTTTTTGATCTTCATTTAGATCTTGAAGTGACATTCCTAAAAATACTGTTTTGTTATTTTTTTTGAGTGTAACAGTAATTTTGTTTTTTTGACCCTCTCGACTGAAGAATACTTCTACATTTTCGCCAGGGCGTTTGGTAGAGAGGTATCCAGTTAAATCGGAAAAAGAGTTGATTTTTACATCGTCTACTTTCTTGATGATGTCTCCAGATTTCAGTCCAGCCTCGGCTGCTCCCATACCTTCTATAACCTCACCAATTAAGAAACCTTGGGTTTCAGAAACATCATATTTTTCTGCCAATTCTGTATTGAGGGCACTACCCGATACGCCCAAAAGTCCTTTTTGGACATTTCCGTATTCAATTAAATCCTCAAAAACTTTTCTTACGATATTGCTGGGAACAGCAAAAGAATAACCGACAAATCCCCCGGTAATAGAGGAAATTGCTGTATTGATTCCAATCAATTCACCGTCGGTGTTGACCAGTGCTCCACCACTATTTCCCATGTTTACTGCGGCATCGGTTTGGATAAAAGATTGATTTTTACTGTCCATTTCGTCTAAATCTCTGGACTTGGCACTGATTATTCCGGCGGTAACAGTGGAGTTGAGGTTAAAGGGATTTCCAACTGCCAAAACCCATTCGCCAATCATCGCATTTTCGCTATCACCAAATGGAATAAAGGGTAAAGTTTCGTCAGTTTTTATTTTTAAAACAGCCAAATCTGTGTTGGGGTCAGCGCCAATAATCTCAGCTTTATAAGTTTTGTTTTTATTGGAAGTTACCTCAATTTCGCTTGCGTCTTCAATGACATGGTAATTGGTAATGATCAATCCATCTGGCGATACAATGACGCCTGAACCTGTACCGATTCTTTTTTCTCGATCTCCCTCACCGTTATAGTATCCAAACCAGCTTGAAATAGAGTTTTTTTGAATGCTGGTATTTTTGACGTGTACCACAGCATTTACAGTTTTTTCCGCAGCGATGGTAAAGTCAGTCATTTCTGCGCTAACCCTGTTGGTGTTGAAACTGTAGGTTGTGGGTGTTAATTTGGTCTTCTCATTTTCTACAATTTTAATTTTTTCATTGAAGAAATAATCATAGGCTGCTATGGTGACAAAAGCGGTCAAAGCAGCAACAACAACTGTTTTAAATGTAGATTTCATTTTCATATATTTTAAATATCAAAATTATAAATTCTATTCTTTAGATGAAACTCATTTAACGACTATTTAACATACCCCAATGCGGTCAAATTTTCCTTAAATTTGTAAAATGAATTTTCATTTTGACAAATATCATGGCGCAGGGAACGATTTTATTATCATTGATGATCGTGATATCTTATTTCCAAACAATGAACATCAATTCATTAAAAACCTCTGTGACCGCCATTTCGGAGTCGGAGCAGATGGCTTCATATTGTTGCGCAAAAGCGAGGTGGCTGACTTTAAAATGATCTATTATAATTCGAATGGGCACCCCAGTAGTTTATGTGGAAATGGAAGTCGTTGTATTTTTTCTTTTGCCCAAAGACATGGTATTGTAGGAGAAACGGGATCCTTTGAAACTTCTGACGGTCTTCACAACGTCATTTCAGACAGCAATGGCTTGATTTGTATCCAAATGGGGGATGTAACTGAAATCGAAGAGAGAGGCGACGCTGTGTTTTTGGACACGGGTTCACCTCACCACGTTAGCTGTGTAGATGCTTTAGAAAAGATAGATGTTCAGCAGCAGGGTGCTAATATTCGATATGGCGCACCCTACAACACTGTGGGCTCAAATGTAAATTTTGTTCAAAAAACAGCCCCTTCTTCTTTCAAAATAAGAACCTATGAGAGAGGGGTAGAAGGGGAAACCCTTTCCTGTGGAACAGGCGCAGTAGCCGCTGCCATAGGTGCGCACTATTTAGGCCTAACCACCCTTAACGAGATCAACATCCATGCAATGGGGGGTCCTTTGGAAGTTTCGTTTGAAACCAGTTTTGGTCATTATAAAAATATTTGGCTAAAAGGCTCAACTACTTTTGTATTCTCTGGAAATTTTTCTTTGTGATGAATGACCTAAAAAACGAAATGGTTTCCCTTAGGGCCTTGGAGTCCGCTGATATTGAGATTTTATTCGAATTGGAAAACGATAGCAGTTTATGGAAACACTCTAATCGCATTGAGCCATATTCTAAAGAACTTCTTCAAGATTACATAGCCAACTCACACCGAGGCGTTTTAGAAATGAAACAAATAAAATTCACGGTCGTCAACCTAAAGGAGGATACAGTCGGTTTTATTGATTTATTTGATTTTGAACCCCTCCACCATCGGGCTGAGGTGGGTATTGTTATTCACAAGAAACAACAGGGGAGTGGGTTGGGCTCAGCAGCATTGGCATTACTTGAAAAGTATGCACAAAAGTATTTGCAATTGCATCAACTTTATGCCCACATTGCAATAGAAAACCAAATAAGTAGAGTACTGTTTGAGAAATTGGGATATAAATGCGTAGGAACCAAAGCAGATTGGAATTATTTTGATGGTCGTTATCATGATGAGCTACTCTATCAGAAAATAATAGAATGATATATCGAAAAAAAATTTTGTTTTTGATTGTAATATTGGGTTTAGCTTTTGGACTCTATTTTGTTTTTATTTTTAATAAAACATTTTTTTGGGACAATACAGCTTTTGAAGAGGAATCGGTTGCGTTAAACATTTATGAGGGAGACGATTTTAATAGAGTGATGAGCGTTTTGGCACCATTGTTAAAATCCCCCGATGATTTTGTCAGCGCTGCACAAAAGAAGGGATATGACATTAGGGTCAAGTCTGGTAGGTTTGCTATTCGTAAAAAGAGCAATAACAATGAGATCATCAACACCCTCCGAGGAAAAAGTTTAATTGTTCGCGTAACATTTAACAATCAAGAGCGTATCGAAGATCTCGCAGGGAGAATTTCTATGCAAATTGCACCCGACAGTCTTTCATTACTCAATGCTTTTATTGACCCATCATTTTTGGATTTAAAGGGATTTAGTAATGCCAATGTTTTGAGCATGTACATTCCAAATAGTTATGATTTTTTTTGGAATACTACAGCAGAGAACTTCAGGGATAAAATTTGGGATTATTACCAGCGATTTTGGACAGAAGCCCGCCAAGAAAAAGCAAAAAGTTTAGGTTTAACCCAATTGGAGGTAATCGATTTGGCGGCTATTGTACAAAAAGAAACTCAAAAAGTCAATGAGCGACCCCGTGTGGCGGGCGTATACCTAAACAGAATTAAAAGAAATATGAAATTACAGGCAGATCCAACTGTAATCTATGCCATGAAGTGTGAATTTAAGAATTTTGATACCATCATTAAAAGAGTTCTCTACAAGGATTTAAAAATAGATTCTCCCTACAATACTTATAAAAATCGCGGATTGCCTCCTGGCCCAATTACCATGCCGGATATATCGGCAATAGATGCTGTTTTGAATCATGAAAATCACCATTTCCTTTATTTTGTTGCAGACCCCAACAACCCAGGTTATCATCTGTTTGCAAAAAACGGACGTGATCACAATCGAAATAAAAAAGTATATACCCGATGGCTTAATCGAAACCGAGTTTATCGTTAATTTTTTTTGTGAATAATAAAAATGGCAGGCTTTTTATGAAAGTCGATTTTTGTTTTTTTCCAAAGACCTACTACTAGGGTTTTAATGAATTCATCGGACTGGGTTAGTTGGTAGGCAATGGACAATTGTGTTTCATTACTTAAAACGCCCATTAAACTTTTCATCAGTTTTACATTTCTATAGGGTGTCTCCATAAACAATTGACTTTGATTCAATTTTGCGGATTTCGTCTCCAGTGCTTTGATGGTTTTTTTTTGTTCAGCTTTATCGATGGGCAGGTAACCATTGAAGGCAAAATTCTGACCATTCAATCCTGAGCTCATCATTGCAAGAAGAATCGAAGAAGGTCCAGATAGTGGTTTTACTCTAAAACCCAAGAGGTGTGCCTTTTCGACAATTACCGCCCCCGGGTCTGCAATTCCAGGGCACCCTGCATCAGAAATAACAGCTATATCGTTTCCCTCCACATAGGGGCTCAAGTAGTTTTCTATGGTTTCCGTTTTGCTGTGTTTGTTGAGTGTGGAAATTTTGAGGGTAGATTGTACTTTTGAAGGACAAATGTTTTTGATAAACCGTCGTGCCTCTTTTTCATTTTCTACTATAAAATAATATGTGGTTTCTATTACTTTTTTGACGATTTCAGGAAAAAAATCGGGGTTGAATTCCTTACCCAATGTACTGGGAATTAGGTATACACAGGGTTCCCTATTCATAGGTTTAAAAGTTTACCAACAAATGTATAACAAGCGCGATCAATTATTTCAAACACGGTGTTAAAGTGGTTATCATCCCCGTAATAAAGGCCTGGGGCTTCATTGTTCTCCCAAAGAGGGCTCAATTTATTGGCTGCTTTGTCTGAGGGTGCCGGTCGTTTTAGATCAGAAAGGTTTTTACGATCCATTACCAATATTTTATCAATCCTCTGAGAGTCATTGATTTCAAATTTTCGAGCTTTTTGATCACTGATGTCGATGCTGTTTTTTACTGCAACCTCAATACTCTTAACGTCGGGACAACGGCCGATGTGGTAAGCTGCTGTCCCAGCAGAGTCAATGTAATAATTTTTGTTGGAATGTTTATCCTTCAATATCCCCTCGGCAAGCGGGCAACGGCTGATGTTATCCAAGCATAACATTAAAATTGAAGTACTCAATTTTTTGTTTTAAAGAGAAAGTTTTTGATTGAGATCCTCGACGTACTTTCTGAATTGTTTGTCAGTGAAACTGAGGTTATCTACTGTTTTACAGGCATGAAGTACTGTTGCGTGATCTCTTTTACCAATTTGAGTTCCAATACTTGCCAGTGAAGCTTTTGTAAATTTTTTGGCAAAGTACATGGCCAACTGGCGCGCTTGAACAATGTGTCTTTTTCTGGTTTTTGATTGAAGGGTAGCGACATCCATTTGAAAATATTCAGAAACAACTTTTTGGATGTAATCGATGGAGACTTCGCGCTTGGTATTTTTGACAAACTTGTTGACGATCTCCTTTGCAAGATCCAAGTTGATTTCAACACGGTTAAAAGAAGACTGCGCAATCAATGAAATGATAGCACCTTCTAATTCACGCACATTGGTTTTGATATTTTTTGCCACATATTCGATGATATCGTCATTGATGGTCACCCCATCTCTAAACAGCTTATTTTTAAGAATTGAGATTCTGGTTTCTAAATCGGGAATCTGCAATTCGGCGGACAAACCCCATTTAAATCGGGACAACAACCTTTGCTCAATGTCCTGCATGTCGACAGGAGCTTTGTCGGAGGTGATAATTACTTGCTTTCCGTTTTGATGTAGGTGATTGAATATGTGAAAGAAAACATCTTGGGTTCCAGATTTACCTGAAAAAAATTGAACATCGTCAATGATCAGCACATCAATAATCTGATAGAAATGAATAAAATCATTCCGGGTGTTTTTCTTAACTGACTCAATGTATTGTTGGGTAAATTTTTCAGATGAAATATAAAGTACTGTTTTATCAGGATACTTGTCTTTTATATCGACTCCAATGGCATGGGCTAGGTGGGTTTTACCCAGGCCAACACCACCAAAAATCATCAATGGGTTGAAGGAAGTGCCTCCAGGTTTTTTTGAAACCGCCATTCCAGCAGAACGGGCCAAACGATTGGAATCGCCTTCCAGGAAATTATCAAAATTGTAATGCGGGTTGAGTTGCGACTCAATTTGTAAATTTCGAATACCTGGAATGACAAAAGGGTTTTTGAGTTCACTGGTAAACGTCTGAAGTGGTGCATCTACCTGTTGCGCATTTACTCCATATTGGTTACTGCTGGGAATACTCTCTGTAAAGGGGGTTTTATTCCCGAAAGTATTTTCCATTTTTATGATGTAGATAAGTCTTGCCTCTTCGCCTAATTCTCGGGTTAGAGCAACCTTTAAAATTTTTACATAATGTTCTTCTAGCCACTCGTAAAAAAACTTACTCGGCACCTGAATGCTAAGTGATTTCTCAGTAATTTTTAAAGGGATAATGGGATCAAACCAAGTTTTAAAAGCTTGCTGCTGGATATTGTCCTTGATAAACGTCAGGCAATTTTCCCATATTTTTTCAGCAGTTTCTTCCATTTAATTAACAGGATAGAGTTAAGTTTTTTAATAAAAACTAAAAGGTTTTAATTGAAATATACACAGTTACAAATATTGAAATAAAAAAAATAAAAAAAACTATTTTTTGTATTGAATTTCTAATATATTTTTTGGAAATTAAGAATCCATAAAATTTAGATAAAATTATTTATTTGATAACATACACCACCCAAAAATTCAAAATTAGATATACCGAAACAGATCAGATGGGGTTCGTTCACCACAGTAATTATCTAAATTATTTTGAATTGGCCCGAATAGAATGGTTAGATAAAATAGGTTTTTCTTACGCGGCTATGGAGAAAAAGGGGATTGTAATGCCAGTAGCTGCTACAAATATTACCTTTATCTCCCCTGCCTTTTTTGGCGATTGGCTAAGCATCATACTTTCTATGAATGAGATGCCCAAAGCAAGAATCAAACTTACTTATAAAGTAATTAACCAAGCGTGTATAGAAATTGCGAATGGGTCTACCACACTTGCTTTTTTAGACCAAGAGCATCAAAGACCTGTCAGATGTCCCAAAGCCCTGCTGGATATTTTTCAATCTCTATAAATAGTTAATAGTTGATCCTCTTCTATAACGGTGGGTTTACTACTTGAATCTTTCTGAAATCTCGGTGCTTTAACCCCCTTTTTTAAAACCTTTTTAACTAAAAAAATCCTTACTTCATCCCAAAGATTGGCATCAATAAAATATTGAAGTGTTTTTGAACCCCCCTCAATAATTACAGATTGAAGGTTTTTTTGATAAAGTGCGCTCATAATTTCATCAATAGGAATTTGTTTTCCACGCCTATCCATTTTACAGGTCTCCGCATTCAATAAAAATGTTTTTTTATTATTTAAGTAATATGCGGATTCCATTTTTTTAAGTTTATTATTGGGATCGATTACAATGGCTAAAGGGTGATTCCCAACCCACAGCCGGGTGTTTAGTTTCGGATTGTCACTCAGGGCTGTATTTACACCTATCATAATTGATTGTTCTTGAGATCTCCATTGATGAACCCTTTGCTTGGAGAGTGGACTGGTCATCCAGTAAGAACCTTTCGAAACTTTTGGTGCAATAAACCCATCTGCACTTTCAGCCCACTTCAAAATGATGTACGGGCGTTTATTTTTATGAAAACTAAAAAATCTCTTATTGAGGTTTTTAGATTCTATTTCCAAAACCCCTGTTTTAACCTCACAACCGGCATCCTTTAGCTTTCTGACACCCTTTCCCAATACCTTTAAGTTTTGGTCTAAACAACCAATGACAACCCTTGGAATTTTCATTGCTACAATAAGGTCAGAACATGGCGGTGTTTTTCCCTGGTGATCACAGGGTTCCAAGTTTACATATAGGGTACTTTGGGCAAGAATTGAGGGATCGTCAACTTTTAATATGGCCTCTCGCTCAGCATGACTTTGGCCTGCTTTTTTGTGCCATCCCTCAGCTATTATTTTCCCTTTATAAACAATAACACAGCCTACCATGGGGTTGGGATAGGTGTAACCCAATCCTTTTTTAGCAAGGCTAATGCACCGCTCCATAAAAACAGAATCATTCATATCCAAGAGTAATTTTATGTCTGTTCACAAATTTAGTCAAAAATGAATGTGTTAATTTTACCTATGCTAATAAATGAATTCAAAGCACATTTTAATAAATCTCTGATTGACATTTATCCCCTAAATGAAGTCAATTCATTTTTCAGAATTTTAACAGATCATTATTTTAAATGGGCACCCACCTTCTCTGTGTTAAACCCCGACCATAGACTAACCACTACAGAATCAAAACAATTGTCTGCTGCTTTATTGGATTTAAAAAAACACAAACCAGTTCAATACATCACCCAAGAGGCTTTTTTTTACAATAGAAGTTTTTATGTCGATGAAAATGTTATGATTCCCCGTCCAGAGACAGAGGAGTTCATAAATTGGGTCTTGGAGGACTCTTCAGACATTGGTACTCAACTAAGGGTATTGGACATAGGAACAGGAAGTGGTTGTATTCCCATAACATTAGCCAAGGAACAAAATAATTTCATAATCGATGCTTTAGATATATCCACTAGGGCGTTGGAGGTGGCCAAAAAAAATGCTCAACGCCACAAAGCTGAAATAAATTTTTTCAAAGCTGATATTCGTGAATCGATATCTTGGCCTTATCCGCAGGATATTATGATTTCAAACCCTCCCTATATTGAACCAGATGAAAAAAATAAAATGCTGCCAAACGTTTTGGAGTATGAGCCCCATTTGGCGCTTTTTACACCCCATAATCACCCTTTGTTTTATTACTACAAAATTATTGAACTTTCGTATACTTTTTTAAAACCTGGTGGCTGTTTATATTTAGAGATTAACCCTGATCATGCAACAGCACTTACTACATTGATTAAAGCCAATCATTTTGATTGTATTGAGATTAGAAATGATATTTTTGGTAAAAAAAGAATGCTTAAAGCACTGAAGTTTTAGATGGAAATTGAAGAAAAAATAAGGACGTTAAGGGAGTCTCTCCATGAGCACAATTATTTGTATTATATAAAGGACAGCCCAGAGATAAGTGATTATGAGTTTGATCAACTCTTAAATACTTTGGTTGCTTTAGAACATAAGTATCCAGAATATTTCGATCCGAATTCTCCCACGCAAAGGGTAGGAGGGGGTATCACCAAGGATTTTAAAACCCGCTCCCATCGTTATCCCATGTATTCTCTCTCAAATACCTATTCGAAAGAAGAGTTGACAGATTGGGCAAATCGGGTTGAAAAAGTCATAGGGGATGCTGAGTACGCTTTCACTTGTGAATTAAAATACGATGGTGCATCCATTAGTTTAACTTATGAAAACGGAAAATTTGTCAGGGGTTTAACCCGTGGAGACGGGAGCTTGGGTGACGATGTTTCTACTAATTTGAGAACCTTACCTACTATTCCATTAACACTGAAAGGAGATTATCCCCCCTTATTTGAGATCCGAGGTGAAATCATTCTCCCCTTAGATGGTTTTCAGGCTTTGAATGAGCAACGGATTCAACGGGGGGAAGAGCCTTTTATGAATCCCCGAAATACAGCCTCTGGATCGCTAAAACTCCAGGACAGCAGTCTGGTAGCAAATCGTCCATTAGAATGTTTTTTATATGCTTTGGCAAGCGAAGACCTTGGAGTAGATACACAAATGGAGAGTCTTGAAAAATCAAGGAAATGGGGATTTAAGGTCCCAGATACTGCAAAATATGCCGGCGATTTGGAGGAGGTTTTTCAATATTTGGATTATTGGGATAAAAACAGGGTTCATCTTCCCTATGAAATTGACGGTGTGGTCATAAAGATTAACCGTTTTGATCAGCAGAAAATTTTGGGACATACTGCTAAATCACCACGTTGGGCAATCGCTTATAAGTTTCAGGCGGAAAAGGCCACCACAAAGTTAGAGGCTGTGAGTTACCAAGTGGGCAGAACAGGAGCAATTACTCCAGTTGCCAACCTTAGCCCATTAATTCTTTCTGGAACTAAAGTAAAGCGGGCTTCATTACACAACTCCGAACAAATAGAAAAGTTAGGGCTGAGAATAGGGGATTGCGTTTATGTAGAAAAAGGAGGAGAGATCATACCCAAGATCGTAGGGGTGGTTAACGAAAACAGACCAGAAGTTACACACCAGATCAAATTTATAAACCATTGTCCTGAATGCCATTCGGTTTTGGTTAAAGAAACCGGAGAAGCGCAACATTATTGTAAAAATCAATATGGTTGTCCTCCCCAGATCATTGGAAAAATACAACACTACATCTCCAGAAAAGCAATGGACATAGATGGTTTAGGTAATGAAACCGTTGCCTTACTTTACCACCAAGGGTTGATTTCTAACATTGCTGACTTGTATGAACTAAAGCGCGCAGCGCTTTTACCATTGGACCGTCTAGCTGAAAAATCTGTAGACAACCTCATCGAAGGGGTTGAGGCTTCTAAAAAGAAACCCTTTTCAAAAGTTTTATTTGGTATGGGCATCAGATATGTAGGGGAAACCGTAGCAAAAAAATTGGTCAATGCTTTCCCTACTATTGATTTACTCTCAGAAGCTTCGCGCGAGCAATTGATTGAGGTAGATGAAATTGGCGATAGAATTGCGGACAGTTTAAATGAGTATTTCGTTGCTCCATCCAATATTGATTTAATCAACAGATTAAAAAAAAGTGGAGTTCAATTCCATAATGAAATTAGCTCTTTTTCATCAGATATTCTAAAGGACAAGAAATTTGTAATATCTGGTGTTTTTGAAAATATTTCAAGGGAGGAACTGAAGGAGAAGATTGAATATTTGGGTGGGACAGTAATGGGTGCTGTCTCTGCTAAAACAAATTACTTAGTAGCCGGTAAGGGGATGGGGCCCAGTAAAAGGATTAAAGCAGAAAAATATAATATTCCAGTTATTGATGAGGCATCATTTTTTGAATTGGTGAACATTTGATGGTACCGATTTGTTTTATTTGTAACATTTTAAAGTATAAATTGAAATAAAGAATATTTTTAAATTTCAGGATTGGTTAATTTTTAATTTTGATTGATATGAGTTGGTTAAAACAACTGCTCTTAACTGGTTTGTACAAAAAAGCCATTAAAAGTAATGCCCTATCGAAAAAAAGAAGTGATTTAAAGGTATTGAGGACTGTATCGATAATTCTTGATCACCGAATGGCTGTAGATATAAGTCATTTTAATAAAATGGGAAAAGCGTTAAACATACCCAAATCAAACATAAGGGTTTTAACTTATTGCAAATCTGACTCCAAGCAAGAGTCAACCAATGCTACCCTTAAGTATACCGGAAAAGACATTACAAAATGGGGGGTTATGAACAATTTTTTAAACGAATTTTGTTCGAGAAAGACAGATGTATTGATTAATTATTTCGATAAAAATAACATTAACTTAAACTACGTTAGCGCAAAAACAAACCATCAAATAAGCATTGGATTAAAAACAGTGGACCATACATTAAACGATCTGATTATTGATGTTGACCCAAAAGAAATTGATGTTTTTATATCGGAATGCTTAAAATATTTAAAAATATTTTTTAAGGAAAAAAAATGAAAGAAATTCAAGGACATGGTGTTGCCATTATCACCCCTTTTAATGAAGGTGGGGATGTGGATTATGAAACCATTCCGGGACTCATCGATCACCTGGTTTCAGGTGGTGTGGATTATCTCGTTTTGATGGGCACCACATCGGAGGCAGCAACACTGTCCAAAGATGAAAAGATAAATTTGGTTGATAAAGTAATAGGAGCAAATGCTGGTCGTTTGCCACTGGTTTTGGGTCTGGGAGGAAACTATACCCAAGAGCTATTGGAGATGTTTGATTGGTTTGATTTAAAACTGTTTGCGGCAGTACTTTCCGTTGCACCCTATTACAACAAACCCAACCAAGAGGGACTTTATCAACACTTTAAAGCAGTTGCAGGTCGAAGTCCGCTGCCAGTAATTTTATATAATGTTCCTTCTAGGACTGGCGTAAATATAAGTCCAGAAACGGTATTGCGCCTGGCCCAAAACTTTGATAATGTAGTAGCGGTTAAAGAAGCTGCAGGAGATTTTCAACAAGCGCAGACCTTAATCAATATTTGTCCTAAAAACTTCTCTGTTTTGTCGGGCGATGATGAGATGTCGCTATCCATGATACTCGCTGGAGCCAAAGGGGTTATTTCTGTGATAGGGAATGCAATCCCAAACCATTATTCCAACATTATTCACAAAGGTCTTCAGAAAGAGGTGGATGCTGCATACGACATCCAATATAGAATTCTCAAATTAATACGTTTGATTTATGAAGAAGGCAACCCTACAGGGATTAAAGTTTTGATGGAGGTCATTGGAATATGTGAGAACAATTTAAGGCTTCCACTTGTTAAGGCCTCTCCCTCCTTGACCTCAAAACTTAAAGAGGCGTTGGAGCAGGTGATGCGTCAGTAAGTATTAGGGTCTCAATTGAATTTCAGGGTTTTATAACTTAAATTAGTAACCAAACTTTTCAAATTATTTATTAATTTCACGCAATGGCTCGACATTTTGGGTATTTCTTTTTTCTAATTGGTTTGTACGCGCTCACTTTGTCATGCAATGAGTATCAAAAAATGCTCAACAATGACGACATGAACGAAAAGTACAAGGCTGCGGAGGAATATTATAACAATGGAGAATACAGAAGGGCCAACAGACTGTTGGAGCAATTGGTTCCCTCCTTTAGAGGAAAACCTCAATCAGAACGTTTAGTATTTTTCTTTGCGGATTCCTATTTTCAGACAAAAAATTATTATTTAGCCTCTTATCAGTTTGAGAGCTTTATCAAATCATTTCCAAAATCACAAAAAATAGAAGAAGCGAGTTTTTTGGCGGCCAAGTCCCATTACATGATGTCTCCTGCCTTCAGTTTGGACCAGGAGGAGACCGTTACCGCCATTGAAAAAATTCAAATATTTATGAATAACTATCCGAATTCTGAATATTCTGACGAATGCAATCAGCTAATCAAGGAGCTTCAAAATAAAATTGAAAAGAAGGAATTTGAAGTCGCCAAACAATATTATACTATATTTGATTACAAGGCGGCCATCAATTCGATGGATAATTTTATTGGAGAATTTGTGGGCTCAAAATTTAGAGAGGAAGCATTGTATTACAAGTTCCTTTCCTATTACGAAATCGCAATTAACAGCATTGAATCCAAAAAACTTCAAAGGTTAAACGACCTTAAAAACTTCCACAACAACATCGTTAGGTATTACCCAGAAACATTGTTCGAAGAAGACCTCACAAAAAAAATGGAGAATGTGGAAAAAGAAATCAATACCTTTATAAATTAAAAATAAAATCTCATGACAAAATACCGAAGTTCAAATGCTCCTTCATCCACTTCTACTTATAACAGAGATAGCATAGAGACTCCTACTGAAAATATATACGAGGCATTATCAATAATTTCGAAAAGATCAAATCAGATCAATTTAGACATCCGCAAGGAATTGCACGAAAAATTAGATGAATTTGCCACCCACAATGATAGCTTAGAGGAAATTTTTGAAAACAAGGAGCAGATTGAAGTTTCCAGATTCTATGAGCGCTTACCAAAACCACATGCCATTGCCATTGAGGAATGGTTGAATGATAGAATTTATCACAGAAATACAGAAGATACTAACCCCTAAAAGATGAGCGTTTTAAGCGGAAAAAAAATCCTCCTGGGTATCTCCGGTGGTATCGCCGCTTATAAATCCCCACAGATTGTAAGATCTTTAATTTCTTCTGGAGCTGAAGTTAAGGTAATCATGACGCCTGCTGCCAAAGACTTTGTTACCCCTCTCACCTTATCCACTGTTTCTAATCATCCAGTTTACGACGCTTTTACTGAAGAATCACATGACAATCCGATTTGGAACGATCATGTGGCCTTAGGTAAGTGGGCTGACATTTTTTTGATCGCTCCAGCCACTTCAAACACGCTTTCTGCAATGGTTCATGCCAAGTGCAATAACCTGCTTATAGCTACTTATTTGTCCTCCACTTGCCCAGTTTATATTGCTCCTTCAATGGATTTGGATATGTATGCACACCCTGCTAATCAGCAAAACATTGAACAATTAAAAAAAATAGGCAAAAAAGTACTTCCCGTTGGAGAGGGGTTTTTGGCCAGTGGGTTGCAGGGCAAAGGAAGGATGCTGGAACCAGAGGAAATTGAAAGTTATTTAATCGAAGACATCAAAGCACAACAGCCACTTTTTGGAAAAAAGATTTTGATCACTGCTGGCCCTACCTTCGAGCCGATTGATCCTGTAAGGTTTATCGGAAATCACTCCAGTGGTAAAATGGGATTTGCACTTGCAGAGGAGGCACTTCAAATGGGGGCAGAGGTCATTCTCATTTCTGGTCCTACAGCGCTTATTGCCAGTGCTGATATAGATAGGCATAATGTAACCACTGCTCAAGAGATGTACGATTGCGCAATCAATTTTTTTAAGGATGTTGACATTGCAATTGCCGCTGCCGCTGTTGCAGATTTTAAACCTCATAAAATTGAATCTCAAAAAATAAAAAAAGATCAGTTGATGCAATCTATAATATTAGCACCGACTAAAGATATTTTAGCGGAGATGGGGAGCAAAAAGAGAGAAAATCAGTACCTACTAGGCTTCGCACTCGAAACCCACGACGAGCATGAAAATGCACTTAAAAAAATGAGATTAAAGAATTTAGATGGTATTATCTTGAATTCATTAAACGACGAGGGTGCTGGCTTTTCATCGGATCACAACAAAATTACTCTAATTCACAAAAATGAAAAGTCAATTTCATTCGAGTTAAAGCCTAAGGCTGAAGTTGCCAAAGACATATTATCCCAAATCCTCACTCATCATGCCTAAAACACTATTGTCTTTATTATCACTATTTTCTTTGTTGCCGATTAAAGCGCAGGAACTTAACGCTCAATTTGTTGTCAATGCAGACTTGGTAAATCAAACCAATCAACAAATTTTTGAAACATTAGAACGCTCGCTCAATGAGTTTGTTAATTCCCAATCGTGGACAGATCAATATTTTTTTTCACAGGAAAAAATCACTTGTAGTTTTGTGTTAAACCTCACTGGCTACAGCGATTCAAAATTTGAGGGGACGCTTCAAGTACAATCCCAAAGAACAATTTTTGATTCCAATTACAATAGTCCCATGATTAATTTTTTAGACAAGGACATCAGCTTTACCTACCAAGAATTTCAGCCTCTTTTTTACAGCCCAGCAACATTTGATACCAATTTAACTTCCTTGATAAGTTTTTACGCATTTATCATACTGGGACTCAATGCCGACAGTCTCCAGTTCAAAGGGGGCGATCTTTTTTTTGAGCAATCCCAAAGAATTGTCAACCTATCAGAGCAAAGTGGTGCAACTGGATGGAAACAAAATGATGGTAACAGGAATCGCTTTTGGCTCATTGATACCCTCAGATCAAATACTTTTCGTGAATACAGGCAAACAATGTACACTTACCATCGCAAAGGACTGGACTTAATGACGCAAGCGCCTGAAAAAGCAAAAAATTCGGTAATTGAATCTTTGCTATTACTTGAAAATTTATACAACCGACGTCCCAACGCAATGCTGCTGCAAATGTTTTTTGATGCCAAATCAGCTGAAATTGTTAGTCTGTTTTCTGATGGTCCGGAGGTTGATTTTGATAGAACCTCAAAGATGTTACAGAAAATAGCACCCTTTTATCAGCCGCAATGGAAACAAATTAAATAGTTTCAATCTTTGAAATTATTTTTTTTCTCAATTATCTTTGGGCTTTAACCTTTTAAATTCCAGCTTTGATTACCAGTCTTAAGATTATCAATTACGCACTTATAGAGTATTTAGACATTTCCTTTGATAAAGGAATGACTTGTATTACCGGAGAAACGGGTGCAGGTAAATCAATTCTTATGGGGGGGCTGGCATTGGTATTGGGAAAACGTGCGGATTTAAGTACTCTTAAAGACAATAATAAAAAATGTATTGTAGAGGCAAGCTTCTTGATCAATAACTATAACCTAAAACATTTTTTTGAGGAACTGGAACTTGACTATGAGGAGGAAACCATCTTGAGAAGAGAAATTATACCCAGTGGAAAGTCCCGTGCATTTATAAATGACACTCCAGTTACCTTGGATGTTGTTGGACGTTTGAGTGCGGAACTCATAGACATTCATTCTCAATTAGAAAATCAGTCTTTATTCAGGAATGAATATCAATTCTTGGTTTTGGATGCCCTGGCAGGCAACAGCAATATTTTGGTTAAGTACAAAGAACAACTACAATATTACCAGGAAACCCTGGCAGAATTAAACCGTTTAAAGGCACTTCGCGAGGATGCAGCTAAGATTAATGATTACAATCAATTTTTATATGATGAGTTGGTGGTTGTTGCTTTGACACCCAGTATGATGAAAGCATTGGAGGAGGAAATTGAACAATTGTCCAATGTATCGTCCTTACAAGCATATCTGTCTCAGAGTATCCAATTGGTGGAAGAGGAACAAATGGGTTTACTCACCCAACTGTCTGCTTTAAAAACCGTCCTTAATGACGCTGCCAATCAGTCAAAAAAACTAAATGTCTTTTATGAAAGAATAAATAGCCTTTTGATTGAATTGAAGGATGTATTAGAGGAATTGTTTTCAGAGCAAGAGTCACTTGAGAGTAACCCCCAGCGTTTGGAAATCCTCATGGCCCAGTGGAATAGAATTCTAGCCCTATTTCAAAAACACGGTGTCGATACGGTTGATGATTTAATTAAAATCAAAGATAAGCTTGAAAGAGAATTAGCGGAATCACAAGATATTGATCAAACGATTGCTAAAATAAATGACCGACTGTCAGTTGCCAATAAAACACTTAATGGTTTGGCACAAGAATTACACGATAACCGAAAAAAAGCATCTTCAAAACTGTGCAAACAAATGGAATTAATTGTATCAAAAATGGGCATGGAGAACACCAGATTTAAGGTCGATTTAGCCCCTTCTGAGGTGTTTTTAGCGAATGGAAAAGAACAAATAAACTTTCTTTTTTCTGCCAATTTAGGTTCTGAATTTAAACCCTTAAAAAAAGTCGTCTCTGGGGGAGAAATGTCTCGAACCATGCTATCGATTAAGGCCATTTTATCCCAATTCCAACAACTGCCCACAATTGTATTCGATGAAATTGATACTGGTGTCTCCGGAGTAATATCCAATGAAGTGGGGAGTATTATGTCTGACATGTCCGAAAACATGCAAGTATTCACCATAACCCACCTACCCCAAGTTGCCGCCAAAGGAAAACAACATTTTAAAGTTTACAAAGAAGTAATTGGTAATAAGACCATTACAAAGCTAAAAGAGTTGAATCGTGAGGAAAGAATTAAGGAGTTGGCCCAAATGCTATCGGGAGAACAGTTGACACAGACAGCGATGGATCATGCGAGACATTTGCTCAATTAAGCTTATATTTAAATCAATTAAAAAACATAAAATTATGTCCCATAAAATTTTAGAAGGAAAAAAAGGAATCATATTTGGCGCACTGGACGATCAGTCAATTGCATGGAAAACTGCAGAAGCGATTAAAAAAGCTGGAGGTAAATTTGTTTTGACCAACGCACCTGTTGCCATGCGCATGGGAGCTATAAATGATTTGGCTACAGCAACGGACAGTAATGTTATCCCAGCAGATGCTACCAATGTAGCAGATTTAGAAGAGTTAGTAGATCAGTCTGTATCACATCTGGGCGGTAAGTTGGATTTTGTTTTACATTCCATTGGTATGTCTGTCAATGTGAGAAAGGGAAAACACTATACGGATTTAAACCACGACTGGATGACCAAGGGTTGGAATGTTTCAGCGGTTTCCTTTCATAAGCTCCTTCAGACCCTTTACCAAAAAGACGCTATGAATCCCTGGGGTAGTATTGTTGCGCTTTCATATGTGGCTGCTCAACGAACATTTCCAAATTATAATGATATGGCGGACAATAAAGCGTATTTGGAGTCAATTGCCCGTAGTTTTGGTTACTACTTTGGAAAAGATAAAAAGGTTAGGGTAAACACCATATCTCAGTCTCCAACACTCACCACCGCTGGCAAGGGTGTCAAAGGATTAGATGGTTTTTTAAATTATGCAGAAAAAACGTCTCCTTTGGGAAATGCTACGGCTGAGGATTGTGCAGATTACACTGTGATGATGTTTTCTGATTACTGCAAAAAGGTTACCCTTCAAAATCTATATCACGATGGAGGTTTTTCAAACGTAGGTGTCAGTCAAGAAATCATAGATGCCTTGCAAAAGGATTAACTAGCTTTTGGAGATGACCGACAATGAATAATCAATAATGCATTTCAATTCTGAATATTTTAAATTTTTTAAAAAAAAGAGATTGCGATTCTTCTCCTTTTTCTTTGCACTCTCTTTTTTATTCTGGATCATCACAAAACTTTCTAACCCTTACCGCTCCCAAGTAAGTCTCAAAGTCCGGTTTGTAGATATTCCATCAACGGTTGTTCTAAATAACGATCCACCTGTTGGGCTTATTGCAGATATCACTGCCAGTGGTTTTGAACTTTTGATCTATAATTTTTTTAAAAGCCAAATTGACGTTTCCTTGGCCGATACTCATTTTTTAAAAGAAGCTGTTCAGGTAAATCTTCTGAATCAAAAGTTCCAACTAGAGCAACAGCTTTATCAAAGTGCCAGTTTAAACTTGATTTCGCCTCCACAGATCAATCTTTCTTTCAATAAATTGAAACGTAAAAGAATAGCGGTTTTATCGCCTGAAGAACCAAGTTACAGGGCTGGGTATAACCGTTCAGGAGATTGGTTAATTAAACCCGACAGTCTTTGGGTGATCGGCCCAGACGCGAAAGTCGACACTTTGAAAGGTTTGATGATTGAGCGATTTTCTAAAGTCAATATTGATAATGATATTTATGAAAATTTGAAATTGGTAGGTGTTAATGATATTAAATTTGAGCAAGAAAGTGTTTTAATCGAGGCCAAGGTCAATCGATTTACCGAACGTTCTATGGTGTCATTTATCAATATCAAAAATCTTCCCGATAGCTTGGCCATGAAACTATTTCCCCAGTCCCTAGAGGTAAGCTATTTGGTTCCTTTAGACAGGGCAGTGGAAATACAATCAACTGATTTTAAGTTTTACTGTGATTTCATAGATACAAAAAAGAACAGCGATAACAGCTTAAAAATTTTTTTAGAAAATCATCCATCTGGAGTTCAAAACATCCGATGGAAGCCAGAGCAGGTGGATTATTTAATCAGAAAATGAAAATTGTAGGACTCACAGGTGGCATAGGAAGCGGAAAGTCATCGATCTTGAAGATTTTTTCAAAAAAAGGTATTCCTGTTTATAATGCCGATATAAACGCCAAAAGGTTGATGCATGAAAGTAAAGCATTGAAGAAAGAGATGATAGCAATCTTCGGAGCTGATATATACCAGGACAATGAATTAGATCGTGAGAAGTTGGCAAAATTAGTTTTTGAAAATAAGTCCAAATTAGAACGATTAAATGCTTTGATTCACCCTGCAGTTCGAGATGATTTTACCCTTTTCCTTTCCCGTCAAAATGCACCTTATGTCATCAAGGAAGCGGCGATTTTATTTGAGACAGGTGGAAATGAGCACTGCGATACTGTAGTATTGGTAACAGCTCCTGAGTCTGTTCGTATAGCCCGGGTAATTGAAAGAGACCATACAGATTCGTCAAGCGTAAAAAAAAGGGTAGCACATCAATCGTACGATGAGGATAAAATTCCAATGGCAGACTATGTTATTAACAATATTGATTGGGACGAAACGTTAAAAAAAATAGATGAAATACATAAAGATCTATTGCATAAGTACTAATTTTAATTATAAACAATACCTTAGGTATTTGTCATATCTATTTTGATGAAATTTGTATAAATAACTTATTGAAGGCTTGAAAAAGGACTTTTTTATCTTATTAGTAAGCTTAATGTTCATATCTCTGGTGGCTGTTATAATGGTTCAGGTATATTGGATTACCTCTGCATGGGAAAATAAAGAGGAAGAATTTTCACTTGCTGTGAGTCAATCCCTTAAAACAGTTTCTGTAAAAGTTAGGGAGCTCGAGATTTCTGACTACATATCTGCTTATCAACAACTTATAGACTCAATTGGAACACCGAGTGAATCCAACTTTACGGATATATTTTTGTTTGTGGACAACGAAGAAGATATTTCTTCTAACCTCAGCTCTTTTTATGCTTTTGGCATCCTTGAGGAGGATTATAACATTAATCTTTCTGATATTAATCCCCAATTGGGGGGCGATGAAATAAAGGAATACAAAAAAGTTAAAACCACTACAATTCTCAGTAAGGATAAGATTTTTAATCGTGAAAACAGGGTAGCTACCTCAATATCCAAGTTGAAATCGGTGGAAAGGATGAGTGTTTTTGATCAGGAGATATTCCGCTCGGCTTATATGGACTACTCCTCTACTATACCGGTCCACAAACGTATTCGATCAGATGAATTAAACTTTCTTTTGGATCAAGAGTTTAAAACCAGGAATATTTTAACGTCCTATGAATTTGGAATTTATAACAATGGGCTTGCCACCAAGGTTAAATCAAATGACTATATAGAAAAGCAAATGGGTTCAAAGTATGAAACACCTATCTTTCCCCAAGAGAACGGACAGACGCCATACAAATTGGTGGTTACCTTTCCCGATCGTGATCAATATGTTTTTTCCTCTATCATTAGCGTTGCTGGCTTGTCCATATTTCTCACACTATTTATAATCATTGTTTCTGCTACCGCTATATACCAAATCATCAGACAAAAGAAAGTGTCCGAAATGAAATCAGATTTTATCAATAATATGTCCCACGAGTTTAAAACACCCATTGCTACAATAAATCTTGCCTTGGATGCTATCTCGAATCCCAAATCTCAGCAATCAATTGATGGACTTTCTCGATATATCAAAATGATCAGAGAAGAGAACCAAAGAATGCTCTCACAGGTTGAAAATGTATTGATGATTTCAAGATTGGAAAAGAGTTCTGTTCCATTAGAGTTGTCCAATATCAATCTCCACGACACCATTGAGGATGCCATACGTCACGTGGATCTGATCATCAGCAATCAGCAGGGGAAAATTATTACCCAACTCAATGCAAAGGTGACGCAATTTAGAGGGGACATGAATCATTTTACAAACTTGATCGTAAATATTATGGACAACGCTATTAAATACTCTACTGAAGCGCCAAAAATCACCATTAGTACTTCGAACAATGAGAAGCAAATTTTCTTGACCATCAGGGACGAGGGAATAGGGATGAACCTCAGTACACAAAAACATATTTTTGAAAAATTTTTTAGAGAACAAAGCGGAAATATTCACAACGTAAAAGGCCACGGTTTAGGACTTTCTTATGTAAAAAAAATAGTGGAATTGCACAATGGTGACATTCAACTCAATAGTAAACTTGGGGAAGGAACCTCCTTTGTAGTTTCTCTCCCATTGCTCTGATATAATCTTAAAACTTATTAACCTATGAATGCTGAACAAAAGAAAATTTTAATAGTAGAGGATGACTTCAATTTCGGAAACATTCTGAAAGATTATTTAATTCTAAACGACTACCAAGTAGTTTTGGCAAAGAACGGAATTGAGGGAATGGAAAAATTTCAAAATGAAAATTTCGACCTCTGTATTTTAGACGTGATGATGCCTTTTAAAGACGGTTTTACATTAGGAAAAGAGATTAGGGAAAAAAACGAAAACATCCCAATAATTTTTCTTTCTGCAAAAAACTTGAAAGAGGATGTCCTCAAAGGTTTCAAAATAGGCGCGGACGATTATCTCGCCAAACCTTTTGACTCCGAGGTATTGCTTGCCAAGATCAAGGCCATTTTAAACCGAAAGAATTTAGCTAATTTTCCCGACACAGATGTGTTTGAATTTGAAATTGGAAAATTTCATTTTAATTCAAAACTACGCTTCCTCAGTTTTGAAGAGGAATCAATAAAGTTATCCCCGAAAGAAAATCAATTGTTGAGATTGCTGGTGATTCATGTTAACGACCTTTTGCCACGAGAAATAGCTCTGAACAAGATTTGGAGGGATGACAATTACTTTACTTCCAGAAGTATGGATGTGTATATTGCCAAACTTAGAAAATACCTAAAGTCAGATATTGATGTCGAAATTCTTAACATCCACGGTGAGGGATTTAGATTACTTATAAAGTAGTTACTTTTATTTATTTCTTGGATGAAATTTGTGCATCACCTTTTTGAGGTGTTGATTGTCTAAATGGGTATATATTTCTGTGGTGGTGATACTCTCATGCCCCATCATCAACTGAATGGTTCTCAAATCTGCACCATTTTCCAGCAAATGCGTGGCAAAAGAATGTCTGAATGTATGGGGACTAATGTTTTTTGAAATTCCAGCACTCCTCACGGCGTCCTTTATGATTGTAAAAATCATTGCCCGCGTTATTTTCCCTCCGTTTCTGTTTAAAAACAGCACATCCTTATCTTCTGGTTTTATGTTTTTCAAAACCCTAATTTCTTCATTGTAAATTAATATATATTTTTTTGAATAGCTACCTAACGGTACCAACCTTTCTTTATTTCCTTTTCCGATCACCCGGATAATATTTTCCTTTACGAAAAGATTGGATAGGGTGAGGTTTACCAATTCACTGACCCGCAATCCACTTCCGTAGAGTGTTTCAATGATAGCCCTGTTTCTGTGACCATTACTTTTGTTTAATTCAATTGCGTCAAGAATCTTCTCAATTTCTGATAGATGCAGTGTAACGGGGAGTTTTCTTACAAGTTTGGGACTCTCGATTAAATCCGCGGGAGAATCATTTCTTATTTTTTCAAAAATCAAAAAATTAAAAAAACTTTTAAGGGCAGAGATTCTCCTCGCTTGGCTTCGAGAATTTACAACCTTTGAAAATTTATATATAAATTCTTGCAATGTGGATTTGGAGCAATTAGCGGGCCTCTCCTCAATATTATTTTCAACGATAAACTTGGTCAACGCTTCGATGTCTAAACTGTAATTTTTTACAGTATTTTCAGACAGTCCCCTTTCAATTTTTAGGTAGAACTCGTAGTCACTAATTACGTTTTTCCATTCCAAATCCATATAAAATTAAGTATTTATTAGCATAGGGAGTTTTAAATTTATAAGGGTGGTTTTCCTATCCATATTAAATTACAATATTATAGTAAAAGGATATAGACGAAATCTTTTTTTCCACAAGGAACATAAAAAATATTTGTATTAGTACGGGTGATCAAAAGAAATTCCTCTCCAGTTATAAATAATGGTTAATTTTGATAAATTTTTAAAAATGAAAATAGTAATTATCAATGGCCCCAACTTAAATCTTTTGGGTACGCGGGAACCGGGAATATATGGTGACAAAACCTTTGATGAGTATTTTGAAGGCTTAAAAATAAGTTTTCCTGATGTTGAATTTGACTATTTTCAGTCTAATATCGAGGGGGTTTTGATTGATACTATTCAGAAAGAGGGTTTTTCCTGTGACGGTATACTAGTCAATGCAGCTGCCTACACCCACACCTCTGTTGGCATCGGAGATGCCATTAAAGCCATTGACGCCCCTGTAGTAGAAATACACATTTCCAATACGTTCTCCAGGGAAGATTTTAGGCATAAGTCCTATCTATCCTCTGTGGTAAAAGGAATTATCGTAGGTTTTGGATTGGACAGCTATCGCCTTGGAGTAGAGTCTCTTTTAAAAATTAAAGGTGAATGACTTCGTCGTAAGCATCTGCCACTGCTTCCATTACGGCTTCGCTCATTGTCGGATGGGGGTGAACCGTTTTTAGGACCTCATGTCCTGTAGTTTCTAACTTTCTACCCAAAACTGCCTCTGCAATCATATCGGTGACCCCGACACCAATCATATGGCATCCCAACCATTCTCCATACTTAGCGTCAAAAATTACTTTTACAAAACCTTCTGGAGTGCCACCGGCTTGCGCTTTTCCAGAAGCAGAAAAAGGGAACTTACCCACTTTTATGTCTATACCTTTTTCTCTTGCTTGAGTTTCCGTAAGCCCCACCGAAGCTACTTCGGGAGAACAATAGGTACAACCAGGGATATTTCCGTAATCCAAAGGCTCAACATGGAGGCCAAC
>MDTG01449008.1_pt1 | contig 46051 bp, 45 predicted proteins | sample 811421 | NCBI WGS metagenome assembly MDTG01 (sample SAMN05326645, study PRJNA326480) | marine metagenome | isolation source: seawater | place: Pacific Ocean: South East | collected 2011 | reverse complement strand
AATTTCTACTTTTCATTTTACCAAGACTTTTTAGGGATCATACCTTAAATCCGCTGCCAAAATACCCGCGATTGCACAAATTTCGTCATTTTCTCCTGTATCACCACTAACTCCGACCGCACCAATAATTTCACCATCTTTATCACGAATTATCAATCCTCCAGGACTAGCTAACATTTTACCTTCACTCATTATAGAAATGGACGTAAAAAAATGTTCATTAACTCTGAATCGTTCAGCTATATTACGAGTCGAGATGCCCATGCCAAGCGCTCCCCATGCCTTACCATGAGCAATTTGAGGGCGGAGTAACGATGAATTGTCTTGGCGTTTTAATGCAACTAAGTGTCCACCGGAGTCCAACACCGCGATTGTTAGTGGTGCTAATTTCATTTCATGACATTTTTTGAAACATGTTTCTATTAAAACATCAGCTTGTTTTAAAGTAATTGACACCATTTGTTTTCCTATAACTTATTTTCTAGTTGGCGACCGTTTTCAAAAATGTTTTCCTATTAAATTACTCGATAATTATATTTTGGAAATGTTGAAGTATGCTTCTCTTTATTAGTGCAAGTTATTGACATTAATTTAGTTTTAAATAAAAAATGTAACTCTTAAAAATGTTAAGTAGTTAGTGGGCCAACTCCCTTTGCAACCCCAACGACCTCGCCTGATCTTGTAAAAATTGGGGGTTCTAAAATATTTAAAAGCATCCCTTTTGCCCGCTCCGACAAAACGTCAAATATTCGAAGGACTTGCATCATGGCTATTTCTGCCGCTTTCTGTGATCCATCATCTATTTTTAGAGCAACGCCCAGCCCGAGCTTTGGAAACCCAGCCCCATAAACCCCTTGAGATCCTGCCTTTAGAAGGACTTGTCCTTGACATGCTTGTATGATTCTAGTTTCAAATCTCTTATTTCCGGCAAACAGGAATGGGTGTTTAATAATAGCTTCTACTATTCTGTTTGCCGCAAATTTACGCTTTTCTGTGAGCATATCAGGGTTAACTAGGCGAGCCATAGCGCAGGCAAATTTTTCAGGTGAGACTGCGAGTGCAGGAACTCCCGAGCCGTCTATTGTTTTTGGCGCATGCATCAAATCCATATCCGTCATTTGCTCTAATAACTGAAGAAGGTTTTGTTGTATTGGATGGTCAAGACGTGTGTAACCGTACATCGGATAATTCAAATGTTTTGCAACCGTTAGTAAAGCAGCATGTTTACCTGAACAATTATCTTGCAATCGAGATGGAAGTCCATCGGACTTTGGTATGCATTCATTTTCAATGTTTTCCAATGGCCATGACGGTCCACAAGTTAAATCAGTCTCATCACATCCAATTTTATTCAGCCATTTGCGTAGAATTTCGACATGCTTTTGTGATCCACTATGACTACTGCAAGCTAAAGCTATTTCTGAGAGATCCAGTCCAAATGTGTCGGCAGCTCCCGTTTCTACAAGCATGAGGGCTTGGAGAGGCTTTATAGCTGAACGCGGAAATATACTTGATTGAAAATCACCGACGGAAAATCGAATTCTTCCCGACGCATCAGTTACTACAACGGATCCGCGATGCTGGCTCTCTACTAAATCACCCCTAACGAATTCAACCAAAACTGGATTTATTGGTTTATTTATTACTTCATCAAAATTTATATCATTTTGCTTGTTTTGGTAAGCCAACTGGCAATTCCTATACCCTTTTCACACCAAGCTTTTTGTGAATGTTTTTAAGAAAATGTATAGCGTCTTTGTTAAAACGGGCGGGATGCTCAATGTGTGGACAATGCGCAGCTTGGTCGTAGACTAAGGCCTTACTTCCTCTAATTTTATTTTTAAGTTCTTTTGCATAACCAGGCAGCCGCAATCCATCTTGTTTTCCAGCTACAAGAAGAACTGGAACATCTATGTTCTCGTACGGAGTGCTGTCCGAACCACCAAATTGACTCCCTTTAAATTTAATATTGGGTCTTTTAAATCTTACGGCTGCTGCACATTCCCAGGCTCCAGGTAGAGTAGCATATTTTTGTCGCTTGCGGATATACGCAGGATTGTCTACCCACTTTTTCTTATTGTAAAAAAGACCGTCCAGTAAATTCCGCATGGATTTTGTAGTTCCATCATACGCTAAAAGTTTTGCTCTATCATCCGATGCGGGGGCGAATCCGCCTCCAGAAGAAGCAACGATTGACCTGATCGGGAATATCGGTGGTGGGTCTGCTGCAATCCTGATTAAATTACTTCCACCCATTGAATTACCAACAAAATCTGCTGTTTTTATATCCATCACTTCTAAAAACCGACGCATATGCGAAAAAACGCGTTTTCGTCCAGAAGCGAAATCAAATACTTTATCAGTTAAGCCAAAACCCAACCAATCAGGAGCAACAACGTGAAAATGACGCGCAAAGCTGGGAAGGTTGAATTCCCAAGATAATTCAGCACAACCACCAAATTCTCCAGAATGCAAAAATACTACTGTTGGCCCTTTTCCCGCTTCAAAATAGTGAGTTCTGATGCCATCCACATTTATGTATCGACTATTTAAACCCTTTACACCCATGGATAATCACTCAAATTTATGCAGCTTTCGCTTTCTTTGTTTTCTTCTTCATCCAACTTGCCCTTGCGTTAGCAAGTGCATCTGTGCGCCCTAAAAATTTAGATGCTTGAATTGGCCGGCCGCGTTCCTTCAGTGGCCCAAGAGAAGAACTTACTGTTCCAAGATCTTTAAGCTGGGGAACGACTTCCTCAGCAAATAATCTCATACTTTTTTCTGTATGGTTAAATGGCATATCACCTGAATGCATCATCCCGATTAGGTGTCCAAAACCACCAACCTTTTTGTACAAATCTTTTATTTGTTGCACTACGGAGTCTGGTGTTCCGTATACGGCCACCCCATTTTCTCTAAAATACTCCATCCCTTTTTCTCGTATTGCATCTGTACGGCCACCACTGAAACGACCCGATAAGAAATTAGCATAGAGTGGTGTTTCAACATAACCTGGAGGAGCCCTAAACTGAGGTTCAGCTTTATTATTCGAAACATACCAAAAAACTTCATGGATGTATTCCAATGCCTCGGCTTCAGTTTCCCCAACAGCCAACAATGGCATAAATGCTAATAGATCATCAGCAGGTTTTGGTAAGCCTTTTTTCTTGAGGTTATTTTTTATTCCGTCAAACATTTTCCGCATCCCAGCAGCAGGAGTGAGAAACATTGTAAATGTAAAACCATTCTCAACCGCACGAGTGGCATGGTTAACATCACTACCACCTGTCATCCAAATTGGCGGATGCGGATCCTGATATACTCTCGGCCACACATTTACCTGTCTTTTGTGGATCCATCTTCCTTCATAGTTGAATGGTCCATCATGAGTAGCCCAAGCATTTTGCATTAACTCTACTGACTCCCACATTCTTTCACTAGTCTCTGTGGGGTTACAATTTGATCCAAAAAGCTCGTAAGGAACTCCGCGTACAAAACCACACTCTAATCTACCGTGGGACAGGTTATCGATCATCGCCATCTCTTCTGCACATCTAATTGGATCTCTGAGATTTGCAGCAGGGTTCCCAAGAATACAAATCCGAGCGTTTTTTGTTTCACGTGCCGCAATAGCCACAGACAACGGCGCGGCTGAATTTATGCAGGTTGCTGTCTGATGATGCTCATTAATCATACAATTGAGTCCAAGTTCGTCAGCTAATTTGTGCTGATCTAAATAACTATGATAGAGATCGGCACCTATTTTGGGATCAAATACGGAGCTTGGAAGATTAACTCTCATGGAAGTAAATTCGTCTTCCGGTGGAAGATAAGGCCAGGGAAATTCAGTAAAGTGATAAAATTCCATAATATACTCCTTAGCGAAGAAATTTGTTCAATATAGGGTCAAAACGATCAGGACGTTCTACATGAGGAAAGTGCCCTGTTCCAGAGATAGAAACAAAATCGCTTTTCGGTAACAATTTAGCGTAAGCTTTTCCATATTTAACCTTGGCGAGTCTATTACGGGATCCCCAAATTACTTGTGTTTTCACTGTGATCCTGTGCAGACGGTTTTTAAGTGTTGGATTATGAAAATAAGGATCCCAACACAGTTTGGCTGTAGTCTCCTTGGAACGAGCTAGAACAAACGCCTCCGATTCAGAGAGCTCTGTCGGAACCATTGGGTCTTGCTTAGGGTTGCTAAATTTGAGTGACTGCACTTTTGCAGTCGGATGGTAATAAATATCCTCAATATCCCTGTCATAGGGACCTCCTATTTTCACTCCCAAAGGACATACCAAACTCATTTTAGAGATTCGAGAGCAATCTTTAGAGGCAATTTCATTTGCTAGCCAACCACCTACAGAAAAGCCAACCAATCGAAGCTTTTGTAGTTTTAGTTTCTCTAACAGATCTAAATAAGCATAAGAGAGATCGTCAATTGTTCGAATTTTGTTTGGTAGATCTGTCTTTCCATAACCTGGCATCCATGGAACAATAACTTTGTATTTTTGGGCCAAATTCTGGATCAATGGTAAACTTAGTTCATAATAATCTTCACTATGAAGCCATAAAATAGGGGATCCAGATCCGAACTGTTGCACAAAGAAATCCGCTATTGGCAGATTGATAATGCGTGAAGAACCGCGAACTGTCGGAAATTTCTTTGATGACATATTTACTCCAAGGGCTTAAGCGTTATTTATTTATACCGAGGATATGGGTGAATGAAAAGCCCACACTCAAAGAAGGTTAAAATATTTTCACGAATTAGGGTTGTTAGTATGCAAAATCCAAAATGGACCGGAAAATGTCTCTGCGGTGCCATAACCTACCTGGTAAAAAATGATCCTCTCATGAGCGGGTGTTGCCATTGCGATGATTGTCAACGTCAAACAGGTTCCTCTTTTGCTCCGTTATTGATTTTTAATAAAAATGATTTTTCTTCAATTGGTAATACTTTAGTGGAGTTTAAAGGTACGGGTGGTAGCGGAAAATCAGTGAAAAGAGGGTTTTGTTCAATTTGTGGCACTTCAGTTTTTAGCTGGTATGAGGTTACCCCAGACTTTTTAGTAGTGATGGCAGGAACTTTGGATAATAAGCTTAAATTCCTCCCTGAGTGGGATATTTATTCTGATCAGGCACAACATTGGATAAAGTTTCCCAAAGAACACAAGGTTTTTCGGTCTGGTTACGGAAGTGATTAATTTATGCCGTATGCAATCAATAATAATATTCGTGTATTTTACGAAGTAACTGGGGAGGGGCGTCCTCTTGTCTTGCTTCATGCTAACCCGTGTAGCAATAGAATGTGGCTGTATCAAATAGCTACATTTTCTCAATGGTTTCGTGTGATAACGCCGGACATGCGTGCTTATGGTCGATCTGATAAACCAACCACGCCATACCCGTTTTGTGAACTCGTAGATGATGTTTTAGCAGTTTGTGAAACAGAAAATGTTAAATCTGGTATTCTTGCTGGTGCCAGTATGGGGTCAAAAATCGCCTTTCAGCTCTTGGCAGAAAATTCAGGAATTTTCGATGCCAGCGTTCATATCGGTGGAAATGCCCTGAGAGGCAAGTCATACGATGATCGAATTAAGGGTTATGAGTCTGTTGGATCTAAAGTACGTTCCTATCGTGAAACCCATGTAACTGAACTTTTTGCTTTAGATTTTATAAAAACAGATCTTGGAAAGTATTTAATATCAATGTTATTGAATGATTCGGAGAACCTGTCTGGAAGAGCTATTGCCCAACTATTTCGAAGTTTTGATAACGTTGATCTTTTAGACAAAATCTCGAAACTTGATAAACCAACCTTGATATTAAATGGCGAATTCGACAGTTCATTGCCAGGTGCCCAAAATACAATCAAATTTATTCCAAAATCTAAACATGTAATTATTAAAAATGCTGGTCATCTCTGTGCTCTAGAAAAACCAGATTTGGTTAACGCTGCTATTAAAACATTCTTTTGTGAAAATAACATACTGCCGCATATATTTTGATATTAGGTAGTATCTGTATTCATATTTTCGTAAAACAACTACATACTCATACATGTATTCTCGATCGCAAATAGCTCATATTGGAAGCACCGTTTAACTAAAAAAGGCGCAGGTTCAACTGCGCCTTTTCATAGTGGCTCCCCGGGCCGGACTCGAACCAGCGACCCAGCGGTTAACAGCCGCTTGCTCTACCAACTGAGCTACCGAGGACTATTCGTGAGTTTATACCAAAGCAGGAGACAAAAGGCCAACCCCTTATTTAAAAGACTGAGAGATTGTTTGACAAAAATCAACTTTGCATGTGACTTTACAGGTATTTCTATAGCACTATCTGGTTAAACGAGAGAATAACTCAAAAAATGGACAGCATAATCGAGGCATCTCAAAACTCCACTGAACGAGCAAATCAATCCGGTTATTCTCGGAAAATTGCTCAAGAAATTGTGGATATTTGCTTTAATGCTGGAATAAGCCTTGCAGCAACCCTTCCCGATGATTGGATTGCGCATACAATAGCTTGTTTTGAGCAAGATTCTCGTTTTGCTCATATACCCGTAAATCGAGAGGAGTCGGCTATCGGAATTTGCTCTGGTGCGTTTTTAAGTGGAACAGGTTCAGTTGCTTTAATGGGGGCGTCCGGTTTGATGACGCTGGTGTATGCAATTACCAAAATCAATTACACGTACGAAATTCCTGTGTTTTTAATGGCTACATATCGGGGTTCGTTGGATGATGGTGCAAAATTTCATGTGTCGAACGGGTTGTACTTAGAAAATGTATTAAATTCCATTAACCTACCGCACACAATAATAAACAATGTGATGGAGTTATCAAAAATCGAGGAGGCATATCATCATTCCCGAAAAATTAGTCGACCTACTGTCGTATTATTACCAAAAAGATTATTGCAAGGTAAAGGATAGTTTTTGTGACTTATTATGAATGTATAAAATGGCTGGCAAGTCGCTGGACCGACGAATTAGTAGTTACCTCTGCAGGCACTAGCTCTGAGTTCTGGTATGATATAACCGGCGACACAGAAAGAGTTTTTTATTTAGAGGCATCAATGAGTCTCTCCTCAATGTTTGCCGCGGGTATTGCTTATGGTTTGAAAGATAAACGTGTTTGGGCTTTTAGCGGAGATGGAGCTTTTGTAATGAATGCTGGAATGCTTGCAGTAGAGCAGCATATGGCGCTTCCTAATCTTAAACACTTCATGATTTCCAACAGGGTTTACGGTTCGACATCAAATGTTCCTCTGCCCGGCAGAGAATCCAACGATTATGCGGCTATTGCTCGAGCATTTGGAGTGAGTAGGGTATTTAGTTTTAAAGACTTGAACGATCTTAAAAGTAATTTTGGTGAAGCTGTGTCGAATCCAGGGTACAGTTTTATTCATCTTGAAGTGCAACCTGTAAATGATAGGCCCGGTTCACCTCCAATGGACGGGCCGGAGCTTAAATTCAGATTTGGCAGAAATATTGAGAATATTTCAAACAAAAAGGTATTTTCCAGTTAGTTTTATGATTCAAGAAAATAAAAAACAGTGACTATCAGGTTTGATGATATAGGGGATCGTCTAAAAGCATTTCGTATTTCATCGGGTTTAAGTGTAGAAGAAATTACACTGAAGGCGAAGATTTCAAGGGCAGCACTTTATCGTTATGAAAGAGGTGAAGTTGCCAAAATTGAGACGCTGGTGCGGCTCGCAGATCTTTTGGGCGTTTCAATTGCAACTCTAATGGGAGTGGGCGTTGAATATCTCGCCTCTGCTGTAGCATTTTTTGAGAGAATGCGACAAATAGAGGAAACTGTTGACCAGATTGTTGTATTGTTTGGTCCTATTTCATATCTACTAACTTCGACAGAATACGATAATAATTTAAGACAGGTTTTGACGGAGAGTATACCTGCAAACTCTAAGACGCGATTGAGTTCTATAAAGGATATTGAGCTTGTTATGGAAATCTTAGCTCAACGCAAGGTCCAATATTTCACCAGAAAACCAGGAATTGTTAGCATTGTTTCATCTTCTGAGATGGAACGTTTTTTACGAAACGGTATGGTTGGTAGCGCAAGCCTGTCAAAAGAAACCCGTGATCGACGTAGAGCTTTCGCGGTAGCGGAAGCAGAACGTGTTATCTCGATTTTGGAGGATGAACCAATTGGAGTACAGCTTGGGGTGGTAGAGGATACGGTTCCACAATCTTCGTTTCAAATTTTTCGTCAACCAGATAGGCCATTGCTAGCCGTCAGCCCGTTCAGACTTGGTGAGAATCCAAACGTTAGAGTTGGTGTTGCAATGATCACTCCCGCACCGGAGGCCGTCAAGCTGCACGATGAAACTGCCTCAGAATTGTGGTCTAGATCGGTAAAAGGAAAAGAAGCAGCCCGCTTAATCAAAAGTTTAATAGATAAAATACAATCTTAAAGTAGACAAATTCGTCTCTATTTTGAGACTTTTCTTGATTTTGATACTTCTTATGTGTAAGATAACCTACCTTTTAGAATTTATGGTATTAATTGAGAGGCATGTAACTTGTCATCAGTAATTAATTTATCGCTCCACGAGGAGCCTGTTAATACGAAAACACCTACAACAGCGGAATTTTCCTGCCGAGTAGACCAGAATTTGAAACTCAATGCGGAATACTTTCATCTTTATCTTGATGCACCAGAGGTAGCCCTGAAGGCTTTGCCAGGCCAATTTTTTCATCTTATGTGTCCATCAAGCGAACTCGGCGATCCCTTTTTCAGAAGGCCGATGAGTATTTACAAAGTAGATAAAGTGCAAAGAAAGATTCAATTTCTCTTTAAAAATGCGGGAGTTGGAACGAATGGTCTGTCTAAATTAAATCCTGAAGAATTTTTAAATATCGTTGGTCCTCTAGGTGTTGGATTCACTATTCCTAATGGAACTCGACACATTATTGTTGTTGGAAGAGGTGTTGGTTTAGCAACGTTAGCACCACTTGCGGAAATGGCATCACAGAAAGGTGTTCAGGTAACAGCTATATTGAGCGCACGCAGGTTAGATTTACTCATGTCGTCAGAGAGATTCCGTTCTACAGGAGCTGAGGTAATTCAGGTGCATGATGAAGACAATTCGAGTGCTGTCGAAAATATTGAAATATTACTTCGCCAATTAAATGGAGACGCATTTTATACGTGCGGCTCAAATAGGTTGTTCAAATTAATTAAAAGGTTATCCAAAGAATTAAATATATTTGGACAAGTGGCACTTGAACAGCAAATGGCCTGTGGTATTGGAGTTTGCTTTTGTTGCGTAAGAACTTTTGAAATTAACGGTAAAAATATACATAAGCGGGTTTGCAGCGAGGGGCCTGTTTTTGATGTCTGTGAAGCAACGGGATGGTAGATCTCTCTGTTGAAATAGGAAATTTGCATTTAAAGAATCCAATTATGCCAGCATCTGGAACTTTTGGACCAGAACTATCTAATGTAATGGATATTAATTTGTTGGGTGCGTTGGTGGCTAAATCAATCACACGCGACTTTCAACCTGGTAACCCCACGCCGCGTGTGGCAGAGACGGATTCTGGTATGCTTAACTCTATCGGAATTCCGAGCAAAGGTATCGAAGAATTTTTAAAAACAACAGTGCGTGAGTATTCAAATTTTAAATCGCCCGTTGTTGCAAGTATTTCCGCCCATTCCGAAGCAGAATTTGCATATATGACTAATGCCCTCAGTATAGAACAAATTTCAGCAATCGAATTGAACATTTCTTGCCCAAACTTAGAGGCAGGTGGAAAATCATTTGCATTAGACTCAAATTTAACAGAAAAAGTTGTTAAAGTAGCAAAAAATAATTCAAAAAAACCAATTTGGGTAAAACTTTCTCCAAATGTTACTGATATTTCAGAAATAGCTATAGCTGCTGAGAACGGAGGAGCAGATGCGCTTGTTGTAGCAAATACGCTGCTTGGTATGGCTGTAGATAGTGAGAACTTTAGAGCAGTGCTAGGCACCACCACAGGGGGATTGTCGGGTCGTGCTGTAAAGCCCATTATTTTACGAATGGTTAAAGAATGTTATCATTCTATTTCAATACCAGTAATTGGGTGTGGTGGAATTTCAAACGCAACGGATGTAGTCGAATTCATGCTGGTGGGAGCATCAGCTGTTCAAGTGGGAACTGTTACTTTTGAACATCCAGCTGCTATGGAGACCATTATTAATGATTTGCCAATTTGGTGTAAAAGAAAAAATATAAAGAGAATAGCGGACGTTATCGGTGCTATCACTTTCCCTGATAGAGAAATTTCCGGCGTTATGGAGGGAATTCGATGAATACCCAAATGAAAATTATAGATTCTGATTTAAGTTTTTGTTGTTCCAAACGCGCTGAATTTGCGAGTACAATTTTCGAAAAACTCAGGGTTCTCTCGTTAGATGGACCGGGAGTAAGCAGAGAGTCCTATGGAGTGGGAGAACAGAAGGCCATAGATTTTCTTATACAAATCGCAAAGAACGAAGGACTTATAGTTTCTTTCGACCAAGCCGCTAATTTGATAATAGAACTGCCAGAATGCGGAGAGCAAATTCCTTCAATTTTTTGCGGCTCACATTTAGATTCTGTACCACAGGGTGGTAATTTTGATGGGGCTGCGGGTGTCATTGCCGGCCTAATTTCACTTATTCGATTGAAAAGGAATGGAATAAAAACCAAATTACCGATTAAGTTAATTGCTCTTCGCGGAGAAGAAAGCGCCTGGTTCGGACCATGCTACATTGGATCAAATTCATTGTTTGGACATTTAACAGAGGATGATTTGAATTCTAAACACCGAACAACAGGAAAGTCATTGAGAAATTACATGGCAAAAGCTGGAGCTAATATTGAAAAAATATCGAAAGGTGAAAAATTACTAAAAATCAGTGATGTAGCAGGCTATATTGAGCTCCATATTGAGCAAGGACCCGTTATGGTTGCTCGTAATGTTCCAGTAGGAATTGTAACAGGATTACGTGGAAATATTCGATACAAGAAGATCCGTTGTCTCGGTGAGGCTGGACATTCCGGTGCGGTGCCGCGTTGGCTACGACACGATCCTGTGCTGGCTACCTCGGAATTACTACACAGAGTAGATGAACATTGGCGTGTGCTTCTAGAGCGAGGACTTGATCTGGTGCTAACTGCAGGTATTTTTACAACTAATCCGGCAGAACATGCAATGTCGCGAATACCAGGCGAATGTGAATTTAGTTTAGAAATGAGAAGTCAAAGCATTGAAACTCTTGAAGCATTTGATGAGTTTTTAAAAGCAGAAATGAGGAGTATTGAGCGAGAAAAAGGTGTGTGTTTTAACCTTTCACCAAAAGGCTTAATCAAACCTGCCATTATGAACCAAAACTGGATTGAGCATCTTTCAAGTTGTTGTGACACACTTGACATCGAACATGAGCGTTTACCCAGTGGAGCCGGCCACGATGCCGCAGTATTCGCGAATAACGGGATACCATCAGCTATGATTTTTGTTCGAAACCAGAACGGTTCTCATAATCCTAATGAAGCAATGGAAATTAGTGACTTTATGCAAGGTGCAGAATTACTCTATGAGTCTCTATTGGAGCCCCCATTTTGACGCAGAGACTTACGATCGTAAAACCAGACGATTGGCACCTACATCTGCGCGATAATGAAATCCTAAATTGTGTTCTTCCATTCTCAGTAGAGAGATTTGGACGCGCTATCATAATGCCAAATCTTAGCCCTCCGGTAATTACTTATCAGGATGCGAAAAGATACCGTGAGCGTATTAACGCTGCTTTAACCAAAAAAAATAACTTTACTCCGTTAATGACTGTATATTTAACTGATTACACTGATCCAAAAAATGTTAAAATTGGGATAAGAGAAAAAATTCTCACAGCAGTTAAGCTTTATCCAGCTAACGCAACAACTAATTCAGCTCAGGGGGTTACAGATTGGCGAAATGTTAGGGGTGTGCTGTCGGTATTGGAAGCAGAACAAACACCTCTTTTAATACATGGTGAGGTAACCAATCCGAATATTGATATATTTGACAGAGAGTTGGTATTTATTGAGCAGATTCTTACACCAATCATTTCAGAGTTTCCTGGTTTAAAAATTGTTCTTGAGCATATAACGACAGAAGATGCTGCTGCATTTGTCAGCGAGGCTAGTGACAAAATTGCAGCAACAATCACACCACATCATTTAGTTATTAACAGAAATGCCATTTTTGATGGAGGAATCCGGCCCCACATGTATTGTTTACCAATAGCAAAGCGTGAACGGCACCGATTAGCTCTTCGGGCAGCGGCGACATCAGGAAATCCGAGTTTTTTTTTAGGCACTGACTCGGCTCCACACACCATTAAATCAAAACAGTCTGAATGTGGCTGTGCCGGTATTTTTAATGCACCAAACTCTTTAGAAATATACGCTCAGGTATTTGATGAAGAGAATGCTTTGGATAAGTTTGAACGATTTGCTTCTATAAATGGTCCGAACTTCTATGGTCTTAAACCGAATGAAGAAACATTGACACTTTTTAAAGCTTTGTGGCAACCCATAGGTCATGTTCAAATAAAAGGTATTGGTGAGGCAATACTTCCATTTAGACCAAAAGGAGATATTGGTTGGAGGCTAGAATAAATTGTTAAATTTGTTACATTTATCTTATAGATATATATAGAATAAGTAAAAATTTTTTGGGAGAATAGAATGGCTGTTGGTGGTGCCTTTCCAGATAAAAAAATCATTGCAGAATTAACTGCTAAAATGCTTGTAGAGGTCGATGCAGTGGTTTTTAATGCAGAAAAACCCTTTATTTTTACTTCTGGGTGGGCAAGTCCTGTTTATATTGATTGCCGTAGATTAATATCCTTTCCCAGATTGCGACAAACCATTATAGATTTTGGTGCGTCGATTATTCTTCGTGAAGCCGGATTTGAGAGTTTCGATGCAGTCGCAGGTGGCGAAACGGCTGGGATCCCTTTTGCTGCATGGATGGCAGATCGTCTAATGTTACCAATGCAATATGTACGAAAACAGCCAAAGGGGTTTGGTCGCGACGCACAGATAGAAGGGCATCTTGAAGAAGGTCAGCGTATTCTTTTAGTAGAGGACTTAACAACAGACGGACGAAGTAAAATCAATTTTTGTGAAGCACTTCGCACCGCAGGTGCCAATGTAAACCACGTTTTTGTTGTATTTCACTATGGTATTTTTCCGGATGAACAAATATTTAATGATATGAATGTTTCTATGCATTCTCTGGCGAATTGGTTCGATGTTCTCTCCGTAGCAAAGCAAGGCAACCTATTTGACGTAAAAACTCTTGATGTAGTTGAAAAATATCTTAATGACCCTGTCACGTGGTCTCGTGATAATGGGGGCGTTTCTGAACTTCCTTCTTAATGTAAAGAAGCCGTTGTTTTGGTATTTAAACACAATCATAATCTACGTACTTTTTTTGGCTTAATTTATTTGTATAAGTGTATCTGTTAACATGCTAAACAGCAAAAAGTTTTACTATGGATAAAATTGAATTTAAGCACATTCTAAAAAATATTAATTTGCAAGTTAGAGCTTAACAAAAGGGAAAGCTCTACTTGAGAAAAATGCTTTAAGTAAATGAACTCTCAAAGCTTTTTAATAATCACATTTTCTTCACTAGCGGATATGACTTAATAAAGTTCATGTCAAATTTACACGCTGTAACTGATGAAAATGGTAGACAATTATGAAAGGTATGAAAGGTGTGGTACGCCAATTACAAATAAGTGGTATAGTAAAATAAAAAATGGCAAAATGTAACAGAGAAGTGGCATAATGGTTGGAGGCCCGGACCAGATTCGAACTGGTGTACAAGGATTTGCAATCCTCTGGATAGCCTCTCTCCCACCGGGCCTATAACCTTTGTGCTTGTCATAGGCATCATATAAGTCTAGGTCAAGCTTTATAAGATCGTGTCTTGAGTTCGGGCATTAGTTAAGTCAAATCTGAGCTATTTAAATATGTGGGAAGTAACAGTTGGAACAATATAAAGATGCGCGCGCAAACATGGTAGATTGTCAACTTCGACCAAATCAAGTTACAGATCACGATTTGATAGAAGCCTTTTTATCAACTCCCAGAGAAAAATTTGTTTCTTCGAACTATGCACCGCTAGCATACGCAGATCGCTCTCTCATGTTGTCTTCTGAGCGAGTAATGATGCCTCCGATGTTTTTAGCTAAGGTTCTTCAGGAATGTCATATTACAAAAAAAGATATTATCCTTGATGTAGCGTGTGGACGTGGTTACGGGTGTGCCATACTCTCAAAACTCTCCTCAACAGTTGTTGGAGTAGAAAATAATATAAAACTAGTGAATCTAGCAAATAAAGCGCTGACCGAACTCGCTGCTGACAATACTGCTGTTGTGGAGGGTGATATTGAAGTGGGGCTTCCCGAGCAGGGACCATATGACGTAATCTTGATTGAGGGCGGTATTTGTACTGTGCCAGAGTCATATAAAGAACAGTTGAGTCTGGGTGGACGCCTAATTCTCTTCGAAATGACGGGCGGAAGGAATGGGCATGCCGTTTTGTACATCAAAAGTACCACGACAACCTCGCGTAGAATTTTATTCGACGCCCACCTTCCTGTGCTTCCTGGATTTGCAGAAAAAACGAGTTTCAGTTTTTAATAAGTCAAGGGCAATTATAATATGTATTATTTAAAGTTTATATATTTGACTGCAACGACACTTATATTTTCAATGACTTCGGTAAATTCGGAAACATTCAATGACGCACTCACAAAAGCTTATTTATTGAATCCTACGTTAGCCGCTTCTCGCGCGCAACTTCGTAGTAAAGAGGAAAAAATTTCAGAGGCCTGGGGAGGGTGGTATCCAACCATTGAATTTTCCCTCGATGCTGGAAAAAATTGGAAACACGTCTCAGGAAACGCAGTAAGCAGTGCAAATCGAAATAAGAACCTAACACCTAAAAATTCAGATTTTGTTTTTTCACAAAATATTTATCAAGGAGGTAAAACAAGTGCCGCTTTAAAAGTAGCAAGGGCTGAGATATTAGCCCAGAGGGCTCGTTTGTTAGCAACTGAACAAGATGTTTTATTTGGGGCAGGTAGGGCTTACGTAGATGTTGTAAGAGATGAAGCAGTATTAAAATTAAATAGAAACAATGAGGCCGTGTTACTTAGACAATTGGAAGCAACACGTGATAGATTTGAAGTTGGAGAAGTTACCAGAACTGATGTAGCACAAGCAAAGGCGCGACATTCAGGATCCATTGCCGAGAGCGTAGAGTCAAACGGCCAGCTTTCGAACTCGAGGGCCTCCTATCGAAACATAATAGGAGATTTTCCAGGTGTGTTAAAAAAAGTTAAACCTTTGCTAGATATTCCAACTTCACAGAGTGCGGTAAAAGACCTCGCCCGCGAACTATCGCCGGGTGTTCTTGTTGCCCGTTATGAAGAAAAAACCGCTGCGGCAAAAGTAGAAGAAACATTCTCAGGATTGTTACCTTCTGTAGATATTGAAGGAAGACTTAGTCGGTCTGATGCATTAAGTGCTGTGGACAGTCGAACAGATAATGCTAAAATTTTCGCTAAATTGACTATCCCATTGTATCAATCAGGAATAGTACGTTCGCGATTAAGAGCGGCAAAGCAAATTCATGCTCAGAAAAAGATGGAGTTAAATGCTTCATTGCGACGATCGGATGAAAAATCAGCGCAGGCATGGGAAAATCTTCTAACTGCAAATGCTCAGATTTCGGCTTTAACTGCAGAAATCACTGCCGCTACAACAGCATTGGAGGGTGTCAAACAAGAGGCGAAAGTTGGTTCTAGAACTGTTCTTGACGTGTTAGACGCTGAACAAGAATTACTGGACGCACGTGTAAACCTTGTCCGTGCGGAACGCAATAAAGTTGTGGCAAGTATGGAACTGCATCGTGCCATTGGCAACCTTACTGCTAAAGGGCTAAATTTGGATGTAAATTTCTTTGATTAAAAGCATTGATAATAATAAGATTCTGAAATAGTGGTAAGGGTAAGTGCCGATGTTAAAACTTTTTCATTACAGCTCTTGCTTATTATTGAAGTAATTGTTCATATTTGCGACTAACTTTTTTACATAGAATAAATGCTGGCTATGACTGAAAAAAAAGATGATCAAGAACAGTCAATGGAGGAAATCCTTGCTTCCATACGAAAAATTATTTCTGAGGAGGAGAAGGGAACAGAAGTATCTGAACCGTCTAACAAAGATGATATATTAACTCTCAATAACGTTGTTGAAAAAGACGATGGGGTAGCTGCTAAGACGGATGATATACTTGAACTTACTGAGGTGGTCTCTGATTCATCAATAAATTTTACAACTGAAGTAGAAAGCGATAGAACTTCTGAGACGCACTCAAAGACACAAGGGCCAGAACATAATTTAGTGAAAACCGACGGTGATCGATACTCTGTGAATGAAGAATTTGAATCGTATGAAGGCGGGATATCAACAACCAAAAATCCCGTTGAGGCATCAAATTTCTTGGAAGGCAATGCAGAAACTCACACTGGATTAGTTAATGATGAAAATGCAGAGCGGATAAATGCGGCCCTTACTAAGCTTTCTGTAATTAATAAAGATGATCAGACTGAGTTAGCTCCAAGCCAAAAAATAAATGATTTTGATAATCAAGCAAATGAAATAATGCTTCCAATAATAAAAAAATGGCTGGATGAAAATTTAGCTGATTTAGTAGAAAATATAGTTCGTGATGAGATTAAACGCTTAAGTCAAATATCTTCTCGGCAAAACAAATAGGTTGCTTGAAGTGAACGGTTTTTTTAAGAAACACTTTTGTTAATTATACATCATATTTTGTTTTGTTATGGAAAAATTTTACGATCCAAAAAAAGTTGAGCCACGGCTTTATGAGGAATGGGAAAATTCAGGGGCCTTTTCTTCCGATGATACTTTTGGGGATCAAACAACTAGAGAAAAATTTTCTATAGTAATTCCCCCGCCGAATGTAACTGGTAGTTTACATATCGGGCACGCATTAAACAATACGTTACAAGATATTTTGGCACGCTACTACCGAATGAAGGGTTGTGATGTGTTATGGCAGCCTGGGATGGACCATGCTGGTATTGCAACGCAAATGGTTGTTGAGCGTCAATTAGCTGAGGAAAACATATTTCTTGCGCGTGGCAATCAGCAATCTATGGAAAATAAATGTTTATTGGGACGTGATCAATTTCTTAAAAAAGTGTGGGAATGGAAGGCAAAATCTGGGGGCACGATTCTAAATCAGCTTAGACGTCTCGGAGCTTCATGTGACTGGAAACGGGAACGTTTCACCATGGATGAAGGTCTATCTCAAGCAGTTAGAAGTGTATTTGTTTCACTTTATCGAGAAGGAATAATTTATAGGGATAAACGGCTTGTAAATTGGGATCCAAAGTTTCATACAGCAATTTCAGACCTTGAGGTAGAACAAAGAGAAACGAAAGGAAATTTATGGTATTTTCGTTATCCCCTGGAAGGATCAACATCACAATTTATTACGGTTGCAACAACTCGGCCTGAGACCATGCTCGGTGATACAGCAGTTGCTGTTCATCCAGACGATAAACGCTTTGAGAAATTCATTGGAAAATCTATAAGGTTGCCAATTGTGGGAAGGATTATACCTATAATTGCGGATGAATATAGTGATCCTGAGAAGGGCAGTGGAGCGGTTAAAATTACTCCTGCGCATGATTTTAACGATTTTGAGGTAGGTAAACGGCACAATTTAGAAATGGTGAGCATTTTTGATGAGTCTGGAAACGTTAACCATGAAGCACCAAATAATTTTCAAGGAATGGATAGATTTGACGCTCGAAAAAAAATTATTGATAGTATGGATGAACTCGGTTTTCTGGTAAAAGTCGAAGAAAACTACATGACGATTCCTTACGGAGACCGTTCGGGTGTTGTCATAGAACCGAGATTAACAGACCAATGGTTTGTTAATGCCAAGGTATTGGCACAACCGGCAATAGAAGCTGTGAAATCTGGCAAAACAAAGTTTGTTCCTAAACATTGGGAAAATACATATTTTGATTGGATGAAAAATATCCAACCCTGGTGTATTTCACGGCAGATATGGTGGGGACATAGGATTCCAGTCTGGTATGGACCCGATGGGATAGCATTTGTAGCTGAGACCGAGAGAGAGGCATTGGAAGATGCTAAAAAGCATTACGGGGTTTCAACTCCGTTAATTCAAGATGATGATGTATTAGATACCTGGTTTTCTTCAGCTTTGTGGTCCTTTTCAACTTTGGGATGGCCTCAGATGACTTCGACTCTTTCAAAGTATTACCCCACGAATGTTTTGGTAACAGGCTTTGATATAATTTTCTTTTGGGTAGCACGTATGATGATGATGGGGCTGCACTTTTGTAAAGATATTCCATTTAACACTGTTTACATTCATGCCTTGGTTAGAGATGCACAAGGTCAAAAAATGTCCAAAAGTAAAGGTAATGTTCTTGATCCTTTGGAGATAATTGAAAGGTACGGAGCTGATTCTTTACGTTTTACACTCGCGGCAATGGCAGCACAGGGCCGAGATATAAAATTAGCTCCGGCCCGCATAGAAGGCTATCGAAACTTTATTACAAAATTATGGAATGCAGCCCGCTATGCAGACATAAATAAGTGCTACATACCACTAGTTTTTTCTCCTTCTGAATGCAAGCTTATTTTAAATAAGTGGATTGTAACTAAACTCCGAGAGACAGAACAATTAGTGTCAAATGCGATTTTAGAATATAGGTTTAATGATGCAGCAAATGCAATTTATGCCTTTACTTGGCATAAGTACTGTGACTGGTACTTAGAATTTTCAAAGTCAATTCTTAATAGTAAAGATGAGGATGCTGTTAATGAAGTTCGGACAGTCACTGGATGGGTATTGGAACGCATTTTAAAAATCCTTCATCCGTTCATACCATTTGTTACCGAAGAAATTTGGCAGAATCGTAATGAGGTTTCAGGTCAAAAATCTGCACTAATCACCTCCTCTTGGCCAGACTTTAAAGAAGTCGAACCAGAATTAGCTGCTTGCAATGAAATAGACTGGGTTATTACACTGATTTCACAGATCCGGGCTGTAAGAGCTGAAATGAATATTCCCGCCCGAGCGAAACTCTCACTGCTTTTTAAAAATGTTCAAGAAAACACCAGAGCACTTATTAATCGTCACGCAGAATTATTAAAACAACTTGCTCGAATTAAAGACATCCGAGAAGAACAGCCATCATCAAAAGAAACGTTACAAATCGTTGTTGATCACGACACTTTTTTTCTTCCATTGGAAGGTGTGATCAATATAGCTCAGGAAAAAACACGCATTCTACGTGATATTGATAAAGTGAATAAAGAGATTTCAAAGTTACAAAATAAATTATCTAACAAAAAATTTTTAACAAAAGCTCCAACTGATGTGATAGACGAAAACCGTGAGCGTTTAGCTGAGGAAGTGGTTGCGAAAAACTTGTTAGAGAATGCTTTTAAACGCTTGACAGACTTCTAACCAAAAATTCCTTTGTTTTAAAACCATAATATTAAAGTAGTCGCAACGATTGTGCACATGAAGCGCAAGTTAAAAACCCATACCTGCGCTCCATCTTTATCGCCACTTAACTCACACCTTTTCTTTGAATACTATGGACAATTCAAAAAGTTAGTCTCATGAAAAGGTGCATGGGTCTATAAAAAATAATAGCATCCAGTGGACACCAACAGATCTATACTAAGAGCTAGTTATGTACTAGCTCAGTCAACAGAACGGTAAATCTAAAGAGAAAATGCACTCTAAGTTTATTAATATTTTACAATGAAAGAAGAATTACCATTTTCACCAGCAATATATGGGAATTGGCATATATTATCTATTCTGACATCTGACCCAACTGTTTCTTAAACAAACCTGGTTTTAGTGTTCCGACGAGATTGTATTATTCAACATTAAAGATATTGAATGTGATACTAAACGATTGCTTTAGTTAATTATGAAAGCGTAGGCGTGGTGATAAAAAATATTTTACTGAAAGGTGAACTTTTGACTTTACGGAATTTCTTCGAATTATGTTTTATTCATTTTTTAAATTTAAATTTTGATTGTCTAATAGCACGGAGATAGTTCTAGGCTTTTATAAACAAAATTTGATTGTTATAAGAAAATAACCCCTATTTCAAAGTAACCTAATGGAATAATAAATGGACAGTAGCACGGTTGCTAAAAAGGTGTAGAGCAAATATTCCCAGTATTACAGGTGTGTTGCAGGATACTGTACTGTTGACATAACTCGATGGATTGTCCAAACAAATAGATAAAGGTAAGGAAGTTCTTTTTTGGGATGTGCTTATTAACTTCCTTAGCCTAAAAATTGTAGAAATGAAATTATTATATGAAGGGTCATATTATGGCTAAGGCAGAAAGGAATCACGCCAAGCCGAAAAGCATTAGTAAAGATACACTTCCAAGTCGGCACGTTACTGAAGGTCCTTCGCGGGCACCCCATAGAAGCTATCTCTACGCAATGGGCTTAACTGAAAATGAAATTCATCAACCACTGGTCGGTGTTGCAACCTGCTGGAATGAGGCGGCTCCGTGCAATATTACGTTATCACGTCAGGCCCAAGCGGCAAAAAAAGGTGTATCAGAGGCAGGCGGAACCCCCCGGGAATTTGCTACAATAACCGTCACAGATGGTATTGCAATGGGCCATGAGGGAATGAAATCTTCACTTGTTTCTCGTGATCTGATTGCTGACTCAGTTGAATTAACAATGCGTGGTCATTGTTATGACGCGCTCGTTGGTCTCGCCGGGTGTGATAAATCTTTGCCTGGCATGATGATGTCCATGATAAGGCTCAATGTTCCAAGCGTTTTTGTTTACGGAGGAACAATTTTGCCGGGTCGATTTAAGGGGCGAGATGTTACAGTAGTTGATGTTTTTGAAGGAGTAGGGATGCACGCTTCGGGTAAAATGTCCGATGAAGAATTACTTGAATTGGAAAGTGTGGCATGCCCATGCGCAGGTTCTTGTGGTGGACAGTTTACTGCTAATACGATGGCCTGTGTTTCTGAAGCGATTGGATTAGCCTTACCGGCGTCATCGGGCGCTCCAGCCTCATACGAGTCTCGAGACCAATTTGTAGAAGACGCAGGTCGAGCTGTAATGAATGCTCTTCAATTGAATTTACGTCCACGCGATATTTGCACTCGAGAGGCATTCGATAATGCAGCAACTGTAGTGGCTGCAACAGGTGGATCGACAAATGCCGCTTTGCATTTGCCTGCAATGGCCCACGAGGCTGGCATCAATTATACTCTTCAAGATGTAGCAAAGATTTTCAAAAAAACACCATATATCGCAGATTTGATGCCGGGTGGAAAATATACTGCAACGGATATGTATAAAGTAGGGGGTGTGTCAATCGTAATTAAGGAGCTTCTTGATAATGGGTTACTGAATGGTGAATGCATAACGGTAACGGGTAAAACAATGAAACAGAATGTTAGCGAAATAAAATTTCCAGAAAACCAAGACGTGGTATACCGTGTTCAAAATGCAATCACACCAACAGGAGGAGTTGTTGGTCTGCAGGGCACGTTAGCACCAGATGGAGCAATTGTTAAAGTTGCTGGAATGGATAAGTTAACATTTTCTGGGCCTGCACGTGTTTTTGATTGTGAAGAAGATGCCTTTTATGCCGTGGTTAATAGTCAAATTAAAGAGGGAGATGTAATTATAATTCGTTATGAAGGACCAAAGGGTGGTCCCGGGATGAGAGAGATGCTCTCAACTACTGCTGCTTTATATGGTCAAGGAATGGGAGAAAAAGTGGCGCTTATTACAGACGGAAGATTTTCTGGTGGAACACGTGGGTTTTGTATTGGGCATGTAGGTCCAGAGGCTGCCGTAGGCGGACCTATTGGTCTTTTAAAAAATGGTGACACGATATTGATAGATGCAAATACCGGGCGTTTAGATGTTGATATTGAAAAAAAGGCTTTAGAAAGCCGCAGAAAAAAATGGAGACCTAGGAAAACAAACCACAATAGTGGTGCACTATGGCGTTATGCACAAACAGTTGGACCTGCCTCAAATGGCGCAGTAGTTCATCCCGGCGCTGATGAGGAAACACATACCTATTGTGATATCTAAAAATTAATCGAAAACTGTTTCAATATAGTGATCGGAGTTTACTCTAGCCTCAATGACGGTTGGGCCAGATTTTTGTAAGGCTGCTTCAAGGGCTTTTCTAAGCGCTGCTTGAGTATTTACTCCTAATGCTGGAACCCCAAAATAATGACTGGGAGGATTTTCAAAATTTATTTCTCCTAGCTCGGTTCCATAAATCTCTAATTGCCGACGAAGCTGTTTTACTCTAATCAATCCAAGCCATTGGTCATTTAATACAACCACTGGAATATTTATTGCCAACCTCTGTGCGGTTGCTAGTTCACCACAGGTCATTTGAAAACATCCATCACCAATCAAACAAACGACTGGTTTTTCTGGTTCTTCTAATTTGGCGGCTATAGCAGCGGGCAGGCCAAAACCCATAGACGACCAACCATTCGTGATTAAAAAATTGCGTGGGTAATGTGCTGACCACTGACTGGATATTTGATGGGTGTGTGCACCAACATCAAATGCAAGTATTCCATCTTTTGGTAAGACCTCACGAACTACATCAATCGCCTGAAATACTTGAAACCCATCTCCTGTTGGGCGCAGAGAATTCTGAAAAATGGACCTGTGTTTTTCCAACTCCTCATTCTTCCAATCATTTTCATAGTATGTATTCCCAAGCAAGCCATTCAAGGAAGAATCTAGATCCCCTGTTAGTTCACATTTTAATTGAACCCCAGAACTTATGTCTACACGTTCAATATCAATTTGAAGAAGAGGCGTACCACCAATCCATGCTTCAAATTCAACCTCGATTGTGTCATATCCAATTCCTATGATTAGATCAGCTTTCGAACAAAAATTTCTTTGTATTTGTCTTTTAGCGCGCTCTATGCACCCGAGACAAAGAGGATGGTCATCATCGATTAACCCTTTTGCCATCGAGGTTGTTAAAAATGGTAATTGCCATTTTTCTATAAAATCTGAGAGCAAAGTTTCGTTTTTTATACGCATTGCGCTAGATCCAAGGATTGCAATTGGCCTACGTGCATCTTTAATAACTTTTAAAGCTGCTAAAACATCTTTATCTGATGCTCGAGGTAACTGGATAGTTTCTATTATGTTGTGAGTGGTCGAGATAGCTGACGCTAGTGCCACATCTTCTGGCAAATCTATATGCACAGGTCCCATTGGTTCACTCAGGCTCAAGCAGATTGCTTTTTCTAAAGTTTCTGCAACGTTATCAAAATTTAAAGCAAAACTTGCCTTGGTAATGGGTTTAAACAATGCATGATGGTCTATCCACATTTGAATGCGGCGACCGAGTTGATCAGAATTTAAATTACAAGTTATTGCAATCATTGGAGACCGATCAAGCCACGCACTTCCAATACCTGTAGCAAGATTGGTTGCGCCAGGACCAAGTGTGGCCAGGCAAAAACCCGGAATTCTTGTCTGCCGGCCAGTGACATCTGCTGCAAAAGCTGCGCTCCCCTCGTGTGCGGTTAAAATAAAATCAATTCCGCCTTTACGCATCGCTTCCATAAGCGGCAATACATTCCCGCTCGGGATACCAAAACCACGTTCAACACCCGCTTTTTTTAGTGTTGAAACAATTAAATCTGCATTATTCATTGAATTCATTCTTTATCGGCGTTTTCTATACCACTCAAAAATTTTAGTTAATAACCAACTTAAGCATGATCCGGCGAAAATAAACGCCGCAACCCCAATGGCAAGAACTCTTAAATCGGTAATACCCTCGTTTATATAAACAATTATTGCCCAAACGAAGGCAAACACAATTGCTCCAGTTACATAACGAGGTATTTGCATCTAATGCACCTGATTAATTTCACACCACACAGGGGTGTGATCAGAGGGTTTTTCTTTGCCCCGAGGTTTTCTATCAATACCTGACCCTGTAAGATTATCTGCAGCTTCCGGTGAAAGCAGAAGATGATCTATCAATAAACCAAAATCTTTTTGCCAAGCTCCACCCGTGTAATCCCAATATGAATATTTGCCAGGACCGGGATTGTATGCCCGGAATGCATCAGTTAACCCCAAATGCATTAACTCACGGAAACAACTCCTAGCCTCAGGACGGCATAAGGCATCACCAACCCATTTTTCTGGATCGTAAACTTCTTGGTCAGTTGGGCAAATATTATAATCTCCACCGAGGATTAATGGTTCTTCCTTATCCAAAAGTATTTTTGTCCGCTTAATCAAACGACGCATCCAAGAAATTTTATAATCATATTTTTTTCCAGGGGCGGGATTTCCATTTGGTAAATAGATTGAAGCAACTCTGATGCCGCCCGTAAGGCATTCTATATATCGCGCTTGAACATCATTTGTATCACCAGGAAGCCCAAAATACACCTCATCTATGGAAAACTTTGAGAGAATAGCCACTCCATTATAGGACTTTTGACCAAGAAATATTAATTTATAATTTAGATTTTCCAGAGGTTCACGGGGAAATTCCTCATCTACAACTTTTGTCTCCTGTAAAAGGACAATATCAGGTTCAAACGATTGCAACCAATCAATTATCCTCGGCAAACGAGCTCGAATTGAATTAACATTCCAACTGGCAATTTTCATTGAAATTGATGCAACTCCTAAATTGTTCGCTCAATAATTTATCTTTTCTAACCAACCGAGAAGGAAACTCCACAGCCACATGTTGATACGGCATTTGGATTACGGATCGTAAAATATGAGCCAATAAGTTCTTCTGCAAAATGAACTTCACTGCCTACAAGAAGATCCCAAGACACTGAATCTATCAGAATATCAACTCCCTCTTTGGAAATGATATGGTCGTCATCGTTCACAGTTTCTTCAAAACAAAATCCGTATTGAAATCCAGAACAACCACCACCTGCAACAGACACCCTAAACTTTTTTCCAAAAAACTCACCATTACTAGTCATTTTTTTAAGACGACGTAATGCATTATCACTGATAGTTACAGACTTTTCCTGTTTCTGATTGTCTAACATTTTTCATACCAATATATAACTGTTACTAATGGTTTTAGTTTCCTAAAGTTTTCTGGTCAAGAAATTGATTATCTAGATTGCTTCAGAAACAAACCCACGGTAGTTTTTAACCATGAAATTAAATGGCCCGAATTATACTGGAGAACGTGCGCCATGGGCGAGCGACCCCTTAACTTCACTTGGCAGGAAATTTTTTGAGATTGAAAGTACAACCCGATCAAAGTTTCAGAGGGATAAAGATCGTATAATTCATTCTAGCGCATTTAGAAGGCTCAAACATAAAACGCAAGTTTTTGTGTATCATGAGGGAGACCATTATCGCACTCGACTAACACATAGTCTGGAAGTGGCACAAATTGCAAGATCTTTATCACGATTTCTTCGGCTAGATGAAGATTTGGCTGAAGCATTAGCGCTCGCGCATGACTTAGGTCATACACCTTTTGGACATGCAGGGGAGAATGCCTTGAACGAAGCTATGAAACTTTGGGGTGGATTTGATCATAACGGTCAAGCATTACGAATTGTTACCAAATTAGAGGCTCGTTATGCTGAGTTTGATGGATTAAATTTAACTTGGGAGTGTTTGGAAGGTCTTGTCAAACATAACGGTCCATTATTACTCGATTCCGATGATTATTCGTCACTTCCGTGGGCAATAAAACAATATGAGCACTTTAGGGAGCTTAAACTTCATACTCAACCGGGTGTGGAGGCTCAGGTGGCTGCTTTATCTGATGACATTGCTTACAACACACATGATATTGATGATGGTTTGCGAGCAAAACTGTTTACAATAGACGATCTTGCTGAATTACCCTTAGTTGGACCAGCTGTGAAAGAAGTTATGGATAATTATCCGAATTTGGATAGATCACGTTTAATACATGAAGTAACTCGGAGAATGATTGATAGAATGGTGCAATCACTTATAAGCGAGACACTTTATCGTCTGGAAAAATATAAACCAGATAATCAATTTGATATTTATTTATTACCCACTCCCGTAGTTGCGTTCTCAGCTGATATACTCTCTGCTAACAAAACACTAAAGAACTTTCTATTTGAGCGGATGTACCGTCATTACAGGGTCAATAAAATGACAATAAAGGCCCAAAGTGTTGTAAAAGAACTATTTTCAATATTTTTGGATGAACCGGAGTTTTTACCGCCAATTTGGCGCAGAGCATTTTCAGAAAGAAAGGAAACAGTTAATCGAGTAAGAATTGTATCAGATTATATATCAGGAATGACAGATCGATTTGCATTGAGTGAACATGAACGTCTTGCCAGAGAAAAAAGCTAAAAATGAATATTTACAATGACCTGGAGTCTTTAATTAAAAAAAAGATTAAATCTAAATCAAAGGATTTAGGTATACCAATTGAAGTCAAATCATACCGGTTCAATATTGAACGGTCAAAAAACCCTGATCGTGGGGACATCTCTACAAATGCTGCAATGGTTTTTGCGAAGCCCCTGAACATTAAGCCTCGTCTGCTTGGCGAGTGGTTAACAAAGGAATTAAAATGTAGTGCCCACATACAGTCTGCTGAAATTGCAGGGCCAGGTTTTCTTAATATAAGAATTAAGAATGATTTTTGGCATAGTGCTCTGAAGGAAATTCTCATTGAGGGGCCGGAATATGGGAAAAGTGAATTGGGAATTGGCAAAAAAGTAAACATTGAATATGTTTCAGCCAATCCAACTGGACCAATGCATGTGGGTCATGGCCGTGGTGCGATTGTCGGAGACGTCTTAGCCAATCTGCTTGAAAAAGCTGGGTTTGATGTGACTCGAGAATTTTACATAAATGATGCTGGAAAACAAATCGATATACTCGCTCATTCGGTTTTTTTCCGGTATCAGCAAGCTTTGGGTAAGGAAATCTCAAATATTCCGGAGGGTTTGTATCCAGGAGAGTATTTAATGGATACCGGAAAAAAGCTTGCTGAGATGTATGGTGGCAAGTGGCTGGAGGTCGACAAATCTAAATGGCTTCCTACTATCAAAGAATTTGCTGTAAAAGAAATGTTGGGGCTAATCCGCAAGGATTTAGAACTTCTGGGCGTAAAACACAAAATTTTTACTTCGGAAAAATCTTTGATAGACGCTTTCGCTATTGACGAAGTAATTGAGTATCTCGAACAACAAAATCTTGTTTATACTGGGTTACTTGATGAACCCAAAGGAAAAAAATCAAAGGATTGGGAGAAGCGCCCACAACTTCTTTTCCGATCATCAAAATTTGGTGACGAATGCGATAGGCCATTAAAAAAATCAGATGGAACCAATACGTATTTTGCATCCGATATAGCATATCATCGGGACAAGTATTTACGTGGTTTTAATAAAATGATTGATGTTTGGGGTGCCGATCACAAGGGTTATGTGCGACGCATGGAGGCGGCCGTGTCTGCTATAACTGGTGATAATGGAACCCTAGAAGTCAGGCTTTGTAATCTTGTTAATTTGTTTGAAGATGGTGAACCAATAAAAATGTCAAAACGGGCAGGAAGATTCGTAACTTTAGCCGATGTTATTGACGCAGTTGGGAAAGATGTAGTGCGTTTTATAATGTTAACACGGAGTAACGAGGCAACATTAGATTTTGATTTATCAAAAGTTAAAGAGCAAAGTAAAGATAATCCTGTGTTCTATGTTCAATATGCTCATGCTCGAACATGTTCAGTGATACGTAATGCTGCTGAGACATTTCCTTATTTATCACTTGACGATTCTAGACTAGCAAATGCTGATCAAAAACTAATTGTTGATATGGATGGTTACGAATTGGTAAAATTACTATGCAACTGGCCAAAGGTAGTTGAGTCTGCGGCTTTAGCCCAAGAACCTCACAGAATTGTTTTTTTTCTAAGCGAAATTGCCTCAGCGTTTCATACCTTTTGGAATCGTGGAAATGAGGATGAGTCATATAAATTTATTATTCCGTCATCTGCGGAGAAAACCGTGGCACGTGTTGCGCTGGCGCGTGCTGTAGCAATTGTTATTGCCTCTGGGTTGGCAATAGTCGGTGTGGAAGCTGTTGAGGAGATGCGCTGATGGTAGATAATGGAATTAATAACAATGAAGAGAACATAGATTATGACGACCCTGGCCCAAGAGCTTGGGGCAGACGATTGCTGACTTCATTGATCGCAATTGCAGCAATTGGAGGTTTCTCCATGGTGGTGGTCTATTCTTATGAGCGTGGTAAACTATCAGGTTCAGAAGAGAGTGCTCCAACGTTAGCTACAGATGATTTACCAACCCGGATTAAACCAATAAATCCTGGAGGTATGAAAATACCAGATCAAGACAAAAAGATTTTTGGAGAAATTAATCCAAGTGAAAAAACAACAAGAATGGAACGATTATTACCGCCTCCAGAACCTGTCATGGTAAGACCAGCATTAGCGCCAAACAACACAAACCAAAATGCTGATATTAAAATTAAGTTACCAGAACAAAAACAAAACAACAAACAACAATTGGCAGGTACCGAGAGAATAGGTAAAGGTTTAAAATCTGTGAAGCCTATTGCCTCTACTTCAGTTCTCGAAGAAACACGTCAGGAACAAATCAAAAAGCCCCCTTTGATGCAATCGCCGTTGAAAACACTGAAAAAGAACACGCCCAGTCTTTCTTCAAACGAAAGGTCAAAAAAAGTTAAACGTAACTTCGTCAAGCAAAATAAAGATAACAAAACATTACCGAATGTTGGGGGTAAATCACTAGAAACAAAAAAAGCTTATGCCATCCAAATTTCTTCATTGAAAACCAGGAGATCAGCTGAAAATTCATGGAAAATCCTTCAGTCAAAAAACAGAGATATTCTAAATAATTTACAAGCCAATATAATTAAAGTGAAAATAAAAAATACGACTTGGTTTCGTCTTCAAGCTAGTCCAATAAAAAATGCAAACACAGCACGCCTGCTTTGCAAAACACTAAAATTGCGCAATGTGGATTGTTTCATTGTTAAACCCTGATTGGGAAACCAAAAGAGCCGTAATACTCGGTTGCAGTGGGCCGGAACTTACAGATGAGGAAAGTAATTTTTACAAGAAAACGCGTCCACTTGGCTTTATTTTATTTAAGCGCAATTGTGAGACACCAAAGCAGCTAAAAGCCCTTACAACTGCGTTACGGAGCATTACGGGGCCTAGCAATACACCAATCCTTATAGATCAAGAGGGGGGCAGTGTGGCTCGACTTTCTAGTCCGAATTGGAGAGATCCACCAGCTGCCCGAACCATCGGGAATTTAGCGGAACGTGATTTAAAAAAGGGATGCCGATTAGCCTATCTAAATTCCCGCCTTATCGGGCGCGAGCTAATCAAAATGGGTATAAATGTAAATTGCTCGCCAGTTCTTGACGTATCAACAGAAAACACGCACGGGATAATTGGAACGCGGGCTTATTCAGGCACTGCGCATATTGTGCGCGATGTTGGAGAATGTATTTGCAGAGGTTTAGCCGAAGAGGGTGTGCTACCCATTATTAAGCACATTCCAGGGCACGGCCGAGCAAAAACCGATAGCCATCTAGAACTTCCGATTGTGGATGAAAATATAGAAACTTTAAAAACCACTGATTTTATTCCGTTTCAACAACATAATTCTTTTCCATGGGCTATGACAGCTCACATTTTATACAAACACTTAGATCGTGATAATCCAGCCACACATTCAAAGAAAATAATATCAACGATTATAAGAAAAGAAATTTCCTTCGATGGAATTGTTCTAAGTGATGACATAGGGATGAAAGCGCTTGAAGGTGATTTTTCTGAAAGGGCATTAAAATCACTTAAAGCTGGTTGTGACATTGCGATGCACTGTTCTGGTGACATTACAGAAATGAAAACATTTGTTAAGAAAGTTCCCAAGCTTACAAAATTTTCACAAATTCGTTTAGCCAAAACTCAATCATGGGTCCGTGCGATTCGAGCTAAAGCCCCTGAAATTTCCGAAAGAGCAATTAAAAGAGAAGTATATAAATTGCTTGATAATTTAACTTCTCATTAATGTTTTATGATCTGTTGTACAATTTATCAATTTGGATTTTGCCAGTTGCTACTGCTATAACATTCCACGAAGCAGCTCACGGATATGTAGCGTTTAAACTTGGTGATAATACCGCAAAAACATTAGGCAGGGTAACCTTTAACCCTGTTAGACACATTGACATTTGGGGAACTTTAATCATTCCTGCAATTTTATTCTTTTTAAAGTCGCCTTTTTTATTCGGTTGGGCAAAGCCCGTTCCGATAGTCTTTAGCCAACTAAGGAAGCCAAAACGCGATATGATATTAGTTGCAGTTTCAGGACCCGCAATAAATTTGTTAATCGCTTTAACATGCGGGTTTATTCTTCACATTGTATTTATTTTGCCTAATGGAATACAGAATTGGGTGATTCAGAATCTACAAAACGCTATTTTTATCAATATAATGTTAAGTTTTTTTAATATGCTTCCAATACCCCCGCTCGATGGAGGACGTATTGCTATAGGATTACTTCCAGAACCATTTTCTTCACTCTTGTCAGGATTAGAGCGATTCGGAATACTGATACTATTATCTATCCTGATTATACTTCCTTGGCTTATTTCAATAATGGGCTTCGATTTTAAACTAGTAAGATGGCTTCTTCTCGAGCCAGTTTGGTTAATCATTGAAATGATCGGTTATCTCTCAGGAAATTAAAGCATTATGAATTCACAAGAAATATTGTCGGAAGTTCCAGTATCCAACAGAACAGAAAATAATGAACTCATGTTAGATCTAGATGGATTTGAAGGTCCGATAGACATGCTTCTTACCCTTGCTAAGAAACAAAAGGTAGATTTGTTGAATATTTCCATATCTGCGCTTGCAGATCAATACGTATCCTATATTTCGGAGATGCGCAGACTTCAGTTGGAAATAGCCGCAGATTACCTTGTGATGGCTGCATGGCTTGCCTACCTAAAATCTAGACTTTTACTTCCGGTTGATGAAGTATCAGATGAACCCTCCGGGCCAGAAATGGCTGAGGCACTCTCTTTTCAGCTTCAAAGACTTGAATCTATCCATGAAGTTGGCAAACAACTTATGGAATTACCTCGGCTAGGATATGATAATTTTGCACGTGGTGCCCCAGAGGGCGTGCGGATTAAAAAAAAGTCAATATATGATGTTTCATTGTATGATTTACTAAAATCGTATGGAGACAGTTATAATAGAAAACAATTTGTTCAGCCACTTCAAATATCTTCAAATAATATTTTCTCCGTAGATGATGCCATTGAGCGCTTACATTTATTGGTATGTAAAGTACCTGAATGGACAGAATTATCCGCATATTTACCGAGGGAAACTCTTGAACCGTTGATTTGGCGTTCCGCTGTGGCCTCAACATTTGCGGCAAGTCTAGAATTAGTAAGATCTGGAGAAATTGAAATTCAACAAAATTCGGTGTTTGAGCCGCTTTATTTGAAGCCCTTAAATAAGAATTAAAATAGTTGTGGAGACAAAGATATTAGTTTTGATATTAATTCAGGTAAAATCTACAAAAATATAACAAATGCAGTTAGAACTTAGAATATTAGAGGCATTGCTTTTCGCGGCAACTGACCCTGTAACGGAAGAAAATATAAAAAAACACCTTCCGAACAATGTTAATTTGCCAATTCTTTTAGAAAAACTAAGAGAGCAATACAAGAACCGGGGAGTAAATTTAGTCCGAGTTGCCGAATGCTGGGCATTTAGAACTGCTCCTGATCTATCAGAAAAACTTCAGATAGAAATTTCCATTAAGCGGAAGTTAAGCCGTGCCTCAACGGAAGTATTATCCATTATTGCCTACCATCAACCGGTTACAAGAACAGAAATAGAAGAAATTAGAGGCGTAGCTTTAAGTAAAGGTACAATAGATATTCTTTTGGAAGTTGGATGGATTCGTCCTGTCGGCCGGCGACAAACTCCTGGTCGTCCAGTTACATGGGGTACAAGCATTGAATTTCTGAATCATTTTAATCTCAATACTGTGAAGGACTTACCAGGTATAGACGAATTAAAGGCAACTGGTTTACTTGATAAACGCCCAGTAAAAACAATATTTGCAGATATTGAAGATTCTGAACAAATAGCATTCGACGATTAGAACTTGGAACACCGGAATACTAACAACTTTATAACTTTATAAAACATTCAATATCGCTCTCGTTAAATTAAGTGTTTGGTTGGGTCTTTTTGGGTGTTGATTGTCTATTTTTAAAAAATTTAGAAAAATTCTAGGAAACAGTTACAAATTTTGTATAATAAAATTGTTATGTTGGAGCTAAAAGTTTTATCCTTTATAACTAATTTTTACTTTAACAATTTAAAGTAAGTATTAAATTACATCTCGACAGTGCCGGAGATCAAAGGAGTAAGATTTATGGGAATAGGTGGTGTTTGGCAGTGGGTAATTATCTTAGTTGTGGTTCTTATTCTCTTTGGGGGCAGAGGAAAATTATCAAATTTAATGGGTGATCTAGCCAAGGGAATTAAGGCATTCAAGTCGGGGCTTAGGGAAGAAAAAGAAGGAATAGCTGAACCCAAATTTTTAGCAGGAGCATCTGACGAACAAAAGAAGAAAAATACGCGAGGCAATGAAAACGATAAGTCCGCAAAAACTTGAAGCATATTTTTTAAAAAAGGGGTAACTCCCCATGTTTGATATAGGAAGTTGGGAATTTTTTTTAGTTCTTTTGCTTGCATTATTTATTATAGGACCAAAGGATTTTCCTATTGCTATTCGTACATTTACTCGATGTATACAGCATATCAGGTTATTAGCACTAGATTTCAAAAATGCTATTGAAAACATTGAGTTAAAGAACGAAGTAGAAGAAATAAAAGCACACTTCTCTGATGACAATGAACTAGCCGAATTACAAAGACAATTTAATGAAAGTCCTGATTTCTTTGATAAAGGAAACATCCGTATTACTCAGAATACCGAAGAAAAATCGCCGCAGACAGGAAACTCGACTGTTGAAACAACCGAGCCCAAGTCTTCTGCGTCTCAAGAGAAAAATGATAATTCAGAGATATTGGAGCAAAGACTGAGGAAACCAAGCTCTGATGTTTACTAAAAGTTCAAATAAACCAGAAAGTAATTCAGAGGATCAAAATATACAAGAAGATGGGATGACCCTTTTATCACATCTCATTGAATTGAGAAGGCGGCTACTAATTTGTGCAGGAGCGCTCATAATACTCTTTTTTATGTCAATACCGGTAGCGCCATATGTATACGGTTTTTTGATGGAACCATTAAATGAGGTATTAAAGGATCGGCAAAATGCAAGAATGATTTTTACAGGATTGCCGGAACAATTCTTAACAGAAATAAAAATTGCGTTTTTCTTAGCACTTAGTATTTGTGTCCCAATCTTGTTGGTTCAAATATGGAAATTTTTAGCGCCAGGATTGTATAAAAATGAAAAGCGGGCATTTTTGCCTTTTTTAATTGCGACACCTCTCCTTTTTGTGATAGGTGCTGCGCTAGTTTATTACTTTATTTTACCAATGGCATGGAAGTTTTTTATTGGCTTTGAAATGCCAGCGACACTAGATACTTTAGCAATAGAATTAGAACCCAAAGTAAATGAATATCTATCCCTTGTTTTACTTTTGATGTTTGCCTTTGGAATTGGTTTTCAATTACCGGTCTTATTGATTCTATTAGCAAAAGTAGGGATAGTTTCTTCTGACAGTCTTGTTGATAAAAGACGTTATGCAATAGTTGGAGTGTTTATTTTTTCTGCAGTCATCACTCCACCTGACGTAGTGAGCCAAATAGGTTTAGCTATTCCACTCATTATTCTTTACGAGGTTTCGATTTTTTCAGCAAAAATACTTGAAAAAAATAAAAATACGAAAGAATAGCGCAAAGTGTCTGTTCCGATTCTTGATGGAGTAATAATCTACACATTTAGGTTTCTTCTCAAAAAGGCAAATTTAGAATGCTGGATATTAAATGGATACGAGAAAACCCAGAACTACTTGATAAGGCTCTCCAAAGTCGTGGGGTTTTGCCTTGTTCTAGCAAACTAATCGAACTGGACAGATGCAAACGGTCGTTTAAATCAACCTTACAAAACCTTCAAACACGCAGAAATGAATTCTCCAAAAAAATCGGTCAATTAAAAGCTGATGGAAAAAATGCGGAGGATTTGATTACAGAAGTAGGGCAAATCAGGGAAAGATTACAACTTTTGCAAAATGAAGAAAAAAAAGTTTCAGAAGAATTAAACAAAGATCTCTCGACTTTGCCTAATATTCCCGCCGATGACGTGCCTGCTGGAAAAAATGACAATGACAATTTAGAATTAAGACGTATCGGCAAGCCCCGTAGTTTTTCTTTTGAGCCCCGCGACCATGTTGTGATTGGCGAGAAACTTAATAGTATGGACTTTGAGCGGGCTGCAAGACTGTCTGGCTCTCGTTTCGTTATTTTAACTGGTGCTTTGGCCCGACTTGAGAGGGCACTCGCAAATTTTATGCTTGATATCCACACGGGTGAATATGGATACAAAGAAGTTGCCGTGCCAGTTTTAGTAAAGGATAATGCTGTTTATGGAACAGGTCAGCTTCCAAAATTTACTGAGGATTTGTTTTTAACGAAAAATGGGTTTTGGCTTATTCCTACAGCTGAAGTTCCATTAACCAATATTGTTAATAGTGAAATCCTATCAGAGGAAAAGTTACCCATACGGGTTGTGGCATTGACTAATTGTTTTCGTTCGGAAGCAGGTGCAGCCGGGGTAGATACGCGGGGTATGCTGCGTCAACACCAATTTAATAAAGTGGAATTGGTGAGCATTGTTCATCCTGACAAGTCTGAAGTTGAACTGGAACGGATAACTCAGGCAGCTGAAAGTATTTTAGAACGTTTGGAATTACCTTATCGGACGGTGTTATTGTCAAGTGGTGACATGGGTTTTTCAGCTAAAAAAACCCATGACATTGAGGTTTGGTTGCCTGGTCAAAGTCGATATCGAGAAATTTCATCATGCTCTACCTGTGGTGATTTTCAGGCGCGTAGAATGAATGCAAGATTTAAATCAGAAAAACAAAAAGGAACACAATTTGTTCATACCCTTAACGGCTCAGGTGTAGCTGTTGGAAGAGCACTTATTGCAGTAATTGAAAACTATCAGAATGCGGATAATTCAATTTCCATACCGAGGGTGTTGCAGCCTTACATGGGAGGCATGGAGGAAATTGGTTTAAATGCCGGTTAAGCCAACAATAATTAGACTGATAATGAAACTTCGTCAAAAAGGAATTACAGACAGAAATGTTTTAGCTGCAATTGAGCGAATACCTAGGGAACTATTCGTACCAACCTCATTTTATGATCAAGCATATGAAGATATTGCTTTGCCAATTGGTAACGGGCAAACCATAAGTCAGCCCACAGTTGTAGCATTCATGACCCAAAAACTCGAACCAGATATTAAATCTAAGGTTTTGGAAATTGGAACAGGCTGTGGGTACCAAGCAGCAGTCCTCTCAAGACTTTTTAGACGAGTTTATACTATTGAAAGGTATCGCAATCTATTGAGAGCAGCCGAAAAACGTTTTATTAAATTGCGCCTTAACAATATAATTCCATTATGGGCGGATGGAAATCAAGGTTGGCCTGATCAAGCACCATTTGATCGAATTATTTTGACAGCTGGAACACCTTCCGTGCCAAATGTGTTGTTTGAGCAACTATCAGAGAACGGAATTCTCATTGCCCCTGTTGGCTATACTTCTGCAAACCAGAAGTTGGTTTTGTACAAAAAAAATGGCCAAAATATATCTGCAGAAAAATTATGGGCTGTTCGATTTGTTCCTGTGGTATCTGGTACGGTGAGCGATACAGTGAGTTCGAATTAAAATGAAACTTGTTGTATTAAAGAGAGTGTCGCTTATTTTTATAAATTTCTTAATTTTATTATTTTCATTTGGATGTGGAAATTATCAACTTCCGGATCAAAAAACCAAAAATTGGTTGTATTCAGATCCATATAATTTAAAGGCAGGAAAAACAGGGCTTAAACCAAAAGGCAAAAACTTATTAGTGGTTCAAGGTGACAGCCTGTACAAAATTTCAAAACGAGAAAATATTTCTCTAAGAAGTTTAATTATAGAAAATCAAATTAAAGCCCCTTACATTATCTACCCAGGACAAAAATTGCGTGTTCCCAAACAAACGACTTATACAGTAAAAAGGGGTGAAAACATCTACGGGATAGCCAGAACCTTAAAAATAAACTCCGGATTACTTGTACGTAAAAATAATCTTCAGCCCCCGTATCTTCTTAAAGCGGGGCAGAAACTCTTAATACCATTAGAACCAAACATTGTTAACAAAAAAGCCGATAACAAGACTAGAAAAGTAACACTTTTAACGTCCACTCCGAATATAACCCCAAACACGGCTAAAGCAAAAAATCTCAATTTATGGAATAAGGCATTTAAAAGAAATTTGCATGGTAGGTACAATGGTTTGTCTGCAAAGTTTCTATGGCCGATAAGAGGTCGTATTCTTATCGGTTTTGGACCTCGGAAAGGAGGTTTACACAATGACGGTATAAATATTGCTGCACCAAGGGGTACTAAGATTAGAGCTGCCGAAAATGGAATTGTTGTTTACAGTGGCAATCAACTTCGTGGATTTGGAAATTTAGCTTTAATAAGACATAAAAACGGATGGATGACAGCTTATGCTCACGCTTCTTCATTAAATATAAAAAGAGGGGATACAGTTCAAAGAGGTGAAGTGATCGGACAAGTAGGTAGAACCGGAAGCGTCGCTAAACCGCAACTTCATTTTGAACTTCGCAAAAACAACAAACCAAAAGACCCCAGAAAGTATCTTACTCTAAAACTATCTTTGTTAAGATTATTCAAAGGTATCGATACCTTCTTGTCCAGCAATCTCTTGTATAAATTGCCAGGCCACTCTTCCTGATCGAGCTCCTCGGGTGACAGACCATTTTATTGCAGCGGCATGTAACTGATTCTTAGACATTGTTATTCCAAATTTATTGGAATAACCATCAATAATTTCTAAATATGTTGCCTGATCGCAATTGTGAAAACCTATCCATAATCCGAAACGGTCCGACAAAGAAACTCTTTCCTCTGTTACATCTGAGAGGTTTTTTCGGCCAGAATATTCTTCCTGAGATCTATCCACAGCTAAAAGGTGCCTTCGATTAGAGGTCGCATAAAAAATTACATTTTTTGGTCTTCCCTCTATACCACCCTCTAGAAGTGCTTTTAATGATTTGTAGCTGTTATCCATTTTCTCAAAAGAAAGATCATCACAAAACAGAATAAAAAAACGAGAGGATTTTTCACGTAAAATCGGTAACAATTTAACCAAAGAAGAAATATCCTCTCGGTGAATTTCAATGAGTGAGAGAAGAGGGTGCTCGCCGCACAGGGCTCCATGCACTGCTTTTACCAGGGAACTTTTTCCGGTACCTCTTGCCCCCCATAACAACGCATTGTTTGCAGGAAGTCCCATGGCGAATCTTCGCGTATTCTCAAGTAAAGTATTTTTCGAACGTTCGATACCCTTTAATAAATCAATATCCAACCGATTGACATTTTCTACTGGATTTAGATGTTTCTGTTCGGGGTCCCAAACAAACGCCGTACCAGAAGCATCAAAAATTTTTGATATAGGCATTGGAGCAAGACGATCGAGAGCATCTGCTATACGCTTGTGCACAGAGAAAAATTGATTTCCTCGAAAGTTAAGCATTCGCCACTCACTTTACAAAAGGTGTTCAAAAAACTACAACTAATCTATTTATATTAGAAAGCTGCGGTTCTTTAAAGATAAATTCAAGCTTTCATTTGCAAGAGACTATTAGAGCGGTATATTCCGCTCTTTTCGATTTATGGGAATAAGGAGTAACTGATGCTGATATCGCCAGCGTATGGACAAAGTATTGGTGGAGGTGGGGCTCTTGAGTCTCTTCTACCACTTGTGCTTATTTTTGTAGTGTTTTATTTTTTGCTTATACGACCTCAGCAAAAAAAACAAAAACAACACCGAGAAATGCTTGCTGCATTGCAACGAGGGGATCGTATTGTTACTGCAGGTGGAATCATCGGAAACATTACTAAAATTAATAATGAAACCGAGTTAACACTCGAAATTTCTGATGGAGTGCGGGTCAGAGTTGTGCGGTCGATGGTAAGTGACGTTCTGGATAAACGCGATGATAAAGTGGAAAAGAATAATGATAACGCAGAAGAAAATTTAGATCCTGAAAAACCAGAAGATAGTAAACATGCTAAGAAAAAGAAGAAGAAGTAGGATTAGTTTTAACGGTGTTAATATTGCTTATATGGGCTTGATAATATGGTGAATTTTGCTCGCTGGAAAGTTATTTTGGTATTTGTAGTTGCTTTCTTTGGTATTGCGTTTGCTCTTCCAAATATACTTCCCATTGCAACAATTCTTAAAATTCCAACATGGCTTCCCCATAAGCACATGAATCTTGGTCTAGATTTGCGTGGGGGAGCACATTTACTTTTGGAGGCAGAACTAAAAATAGCCGTTAGAGATTCTCTCGGGAGTATTAGACAGGGAGTTAGAGATGAACTGACTGATCGTCCAAGAATATTACACAAAAACCTTGTAGTTTTTGGTAATGGGGTATCCGTTGAAGTGGTTAAACCTGGTGATCTCGGTGAAGCAAAAAAACGCCTTCGATCCCTAGGACAGGGAATGGATCTAATTGAAGAGAATAACAGACTTCAGTTAAGAATGACAGAAACCCAACTAAGAGAACGTAAAAACGCAGTAATGGATCAAGCAATGGAAATTGTGCGCCGTCGTCTTGATGAAACTGGTCTAAGTGAACCTAGTATTCAACGGCAGGGGGAAAACAGAATATTGGTACAAGCACCCGGATTTTCTGAAACAACAGAATTAAAAAAGGTTCTTGGTCAAACTGCAAAAATGACCTTTCATCTACTGGCGCCTAAAGTGTCTACAACTAATCCAAAAGAAAGAGTTCCACCAGGTACTGTTCTTTTGCCCGGAAATGAACGCGACTTAAGCTTGCAAGGCGAGCGTATTTTTTATTTTGTCAAAAAAAAAGTTGAAGTTTCTGGCGAAAACCTAGTTGATTCCCAACCTACAGTTGACCAGAATAATAGAAATGTTGTGACTTTCCGCTTCGATACTGTGGGTGCAAGAAAATTTGGTAATGTCACTCGACGAAATGTTAACAAGCCATTTGCAATTGTTCTTGATGGCGAGGTAATTACTGCCCCTGTAATACAAGAACCAATCCTTGGTGGAAACGGACAAATAACCGGAACCTTTACACCCTCTGAGTCAAAAAGATTAGCTCTTCTTTTAAGGTCTGGTGCCCTTCCGGTGCCCCTCCAGGTTATTGAGGAAAGAACTGTTGGTCCGGGGCTTGGAGCAGACTCTATCGCAGCTGGGAAAATAGCAAGTATTTTAGGACTTATCGCAGTCGTAGTTTTTATGGCTGCTGCATACGGTTTATTTGGCATGATGGCAGTCATTGCATTAACGTTAAATCTTATTCTAATCGCTGCTGGATTATCCATGCTGCAAGCAACTTTAACCCTTCCTGGAATAGCAGGCATTGTACTTACAATTGGTATGGCCGTTGATGCAAATGTTTTGGTTTTTGAGAGGATACGCGAAGAAGCACGTGCTGGAAGAACACCAATTTCAGCCGTTGATAGTGGTTATCAGCGAGCGTTCGCCACAATAATTGATGCCAATTTGACAACGTTTATTGCTGCACTGCTTCTTTACATGTTTGGCTCTGGACCAGTCCGCGGTTTCGCAGTTACACTAGCAATTGGCTTATGTACATCGATGTTTTCCGCAATCATGGTAACAAGAATGATGGTGGTATACTGGCTGAGGCAAAAACGACCGCAAACCTTACCGCTCTGATAAAAAAGGAATAATTGAATGCGTCTTGTAAGTTTTGTACCTGTCGGAACAAAAATAAATTTTCTTAGCTGCAGAAAACTGGGCCTATTTCTGTCGGTAATTCTTTGCATAGGCTCTTCCATACTCTTTTTTTCCAGGGGCCTGAATTACGGCATTGATTTTGAAGGTGGTATTCTTATCGAAGTAAGAACATCTCAAAATGCTGATATATCGGATATGCGAGCGCGTTTGTCCGGTTTAGGTCTCGGTCAAGTTGAATTGCAAGAATTTGGTCGGCCCACTGATGTTTTAATAAGAGTAGAAAGGCAATCAGGAGATGCTGACGCACAGAACAGAGCAGTTGAAAAAGTGAGGGCGACACTAGGTAATACAGTAGACTACCGCCGCGTAGAGTTTGTAGGGCCAAAAGTTTCTAGTGAACTTGTGGAAGCGGGTGTGACAGCGGTGTTACTCGCTCTCGCTGCTATGTTGCTCTACATATGGTTTAGATTTGAATGGCAATTCGGTGTAGGTGCAGTAGTGGCACTTATTCATGACGTGGTTTTAACCATTGGAATTTTTTCATTGTTGGGTTTAGAGTTTAATCTTTCCACCGTTGCAGCAATTCTTACTATAGCTGGCTATTCAATAAATGATACCGTAGTGGTGTATGATCGCGTGCGAGAAAATTTGCGTAAATTTAAAGTAATGGATTTAATTGAATTACTAAATTTAAGTCTCAATGATACCCTTTCTCGTACCTTATTGACGAGTATAACAACACTTTTAGCACTTGGAATATTGTATACTTTTGGTGGTGAGGTTTTAAAGGGGTTTAGTTTTGCAATGATCTGGGGAGTTTTGGTAGGAACGTATTCTTCTCTGATGGTTGCCACTCCATTACTTGTTCAAATGAATTTGCGAAGAGTAGCTTTCGAAAACAATGATGACGGTTCAGTTTAAATAATACGTATAAATGGCAGATTACTCAATTATACAGAATGAGAGCAAGCAAATCATAAGCCGATATGGTGATGGAAGTTTTGTAGTAAACGGGAAAGATTATAATTCGGCTATTTTTATATGTTCGTCAGGTATATTTTCTTTCCCTACAAATGATTTAGAAAGTATTCTTTCGGATAAATTTGATTTTATTTTAGAAAATTCAAATGTTGATGAATTCGGAGTTATTATGTTGTTTGGTATGGGAACACACATAAAGCCTATATCAGAAAAGTATTTGAATAAATTTAAAGCTACTGGCATTTCATTAGAGTTCATGAATACTGGAGCTGCATGTAGAACTTTCAATGTTCTTCAAGCGGAAGACCGAGCGGTCTCTGCATTGTTAATCCCAGTAACCTAAAAAAAGGAGAGTAACAACTCTCCTCTCAAAAGCGTTTTTTCACAAAGCTTATAGTATATTTTGGGCTGCTACCATTGCGAAAAGCATTGGTACTGAGAGCATTGTATTGGTACGTGAGAACAACATAGCTGTTTTAGCAGCTTTAGCCGCTTCACCAGGTTCGGATTCAACGATTCCGAGAGCAATCTTCTGCTTTGGCCAAATTATAAACCAAACATTGAACCACATGATTGTACCGAGCCACATACCGACTCCAATAGCAGTACTCTTCGCAACTCCGCTGGTAAGGCCTAAAGTGTAAGCGTCAAAGAGATATCCATTCAACCAAGCTAAAATTAAGCCTGTAATAATTGTTGACATTGCAGCCCATCGGAACCAAAAAAGCGCCGCCGGAGCAATAACTTTACTTATTGCAGGTTTTTGTTCATCCGGAATGCTGGGCATGTTCGGGATTTGAACAAAATTAAAATACCAGAGAATACCAATCCACATGATACCGGATAATACATGCAACCAGCGAAACAGGAACGCCCACCAGTAATGATCATTGGAATATCCTTCATTATAGATACCCATCAAAACCAAAACTAAAATTACAGCGAGAACAATACCCGCTAAGATAGTATTTTTTAGATCTGTTAAAATATTAGCCATATTTACACCCCTTAAGATAAGTTTTTTCTTATTGTTTATTTCATTATTATTAATTTTTATTCTTGACCTATAGCACTGTGTTCGAATCTTTGTAACCCTACACAGGATTTTGTTTTATAAGTAATTTAACAGCGCAGTTAAGTTACGCCACAAGCTAATTGAGCTGCCCGCTCTCCTGAAGCGATACTTCCCTCAATCGTTGCAGGAAAACCGGTTTGAGTCCAATCTCCAGCTACAAATAAATTTCGGCGGCTTGTAATAGTTGGAACCCGCTTTCTTACCTCTGCAGGCGTCTGTGCTATTGTTGCATTTTTTTCTTTAATAACTCTCCAAGGGGGAAGGGTTTTGTCCTGTATAGAGAGGGAGGCACATAATTCGTTCCAAATTGATTTTGCTAAATCAGAATTTTTGCACCCCAACAATTCATTGGCATCACTTATAGTAACCGATAGAACATTTTTCTTTTGAAATACCCAATGCGTCTTAGTGTTTACCAGACCAATTATGGGAATTTTCTCGAACTCTAATAAAGCATGGTCAAACCTATAGTGTACATTAACTATACTATTATTTTGTATTGGCGGATCCAATTCTGGACAAAGAATAGAGCATGGCCCTGATGGTATCGCTAAAATAACTGCATCATTCTTTTCAATCTTTACGACGGTATCACGAAAATGAAATCCACAGACATATTCGGATTTACATTCAAGTTTTTGAACACGAGATTTGAATTTTATTTCAGTAGAAAATTTTTTTAAGTAAGAAATTGCTGGTTCTATCAGTGCATCTGATAGACCTTGGTTAAATACAACCGGCCTGCACGCTTTTTCACCCTTAAAGAAGCTCAAACGCATAAAACCCCATAGCAATTGTGCGGATGCATTATATGCATCGGTGTTTAAAACCGCTCTGCAAATTGGTTGCCAAAGCCGATCAAAAAGAACGTTGTTCGTGTCAACACAGTCAGCAACGCAGTCATTAGCATTAGCATTACGGAGTTTAAAGATTTCTATATAATCAAAATATTTAGTTCCGAGCACTCTCCTATTATTGAAAAATATCCAGAATGGAATCCATCCGCCAAAGGGCTTTATGGACCAACGTAAATTATTTTTAGGTTCAATAAAATTAAAACGAGCCGGCTGCAATTCCCTAACTCTATCCCTTGCATTAACTAAATCTAGAAAGGCATAAGTGTTGGTGTTTGAGGAAAGAAGTAAATGATTTCCATTATCTATTACGCAACCAAGTGTTGAGTCAAAAAAAGATCGACACCTTCCACCTGCGTGCTCAGTTGCTTCATATAGTACTACCTTTCTACCATTGGATGCCGCCCTGACAGCAGAAGAGATGCCAGACAACCCACCACCAATTACATGAATAGTGCCCATATTATTAAAACTCAATTAAAAATAACTCCACGAAAGAAACAAAATATAGTTTGTAATTTTGATAGTTTTATTGATTTCGCAATTGGATCATCAGTTAGTAATTGTTTAAGTAATAAATTAGCTATGTTTACAACTACAGCAGTTTCCATTCTCAACCCTCGATTAGCAATGGAACATGACAGACCTGAAGTATTATTCAACAAATCTGATGTCCTCTGAAGAATCTTGTTAAATACTTGGCGCATTGAAGGTGAGGATGATGAATTGCCTAGCTCAATAATTTGTGACCCTTTTTCTCTCATAAAGGCCTCGGGGATATACACCCTATCTAGCTCTAAATAATCGCTTTTACAGTCTTGTAAATGATTTAGAATTTGAAGTGCAATGCAAAGAGCATCAGTTTGTTTTCCTATCACTTCTTTCTCACCATGCAGTTCTAGCAGATAGCGTCCAACAGGAGCGGCGGAGAATCGACAGTAATTAATGAGTTCCGACCAATTTCTATAGCGGGTCTTCTTAACATCAAGGGTAAAAGCTTGTAGTAAGTTACGGGCATGTTCAATACGTACTCCGGTTTTTTTAGCACTTTGCAAATGAGCATAAGCTTTAGGAGCAACAAGAGGATCATCAATTTTTTCCGCTAAAACATCATCAAATATTTTAAGTTGCCTTAGTTTTTCATTCGAGGACATATTAGTATGGTCTGCTATATCATCTGCTTCCCTGGCACAAAGATAAAAAGTATGTATATGCGGCCTGAGATGTTTCGATATAAACATGCTAGCCACTGGAAAATTTTCCTCTCTATGAGTTTTTGAAGGGAGAATTCTGGTAAAACTTTCTTTTTCCATATATTGACCCACTTGAAAATTTGAATTTCTAATAATTGCAAATTTTATGTTTCACTCTAATAATAAGGTTTATACCCTTTGGCCAACACTAAAACATCCCCCGTAGAAAAAGATTTAGTATCTGAAGCTTTAGAGCTATGTAGACAGGATTGCAGGGTTAAAGATCCTGATCGTTATTTTTCCACGCTTTTTTCATCTCCAACAGTTCGCACTGCTCTTTGGACCTTATACGCATTCAATGCAGAAATTGCGAGTGTTCGTGAAAGTGTCTCAGAACCAATGATCGGGCATATAAAATTTCAGTGGTGGAGAGAAGCTATTCTAGATATTAATTCTGTTAAAGGTAAAACACACCATTTACAGCTAGCAATTTCGGATTTAACACAAAAATTTGATTTTCCTATTTCAGAATTAATTTTGTTGATTGATTTTAGGGAAAGTGACCTGGAGGAGACTCCACCGCTAGATTTAAAAGCATTATATGCCTATGCTCATGGTACCGCAGGAAAATTAGCCGAACTGGTTTTCAATATCTTATGTCCAGACAAAATACAAGATAGGAATTCTGCAATTAATATCGGAACAGCTTGGGGGTTAACAGGTCTAGTTAAAGCGGCCCCATACCATTTACAACAAGGGAAAAATTTTTTCCCAAATATGCCCAATACAACAACCCCTTACATTGACGGGGCAGAAACAATTTCCTCCGTACTTGATTTTGCCTCGGATCTTATAAAAGTACGAATTTCGCAAAAATACCGTCCCCTGTCCGTTCTCGTTCCCTTAATCGAAGATGACATTAAAATATTGAGAAGTTTACTAGGAACTGCGCACAACTTTCCATCCTGTAATATTTTTACTCGGCAATGGAAAATGTGCAAAAAAGCTTGGTTCAACATTTAGGGTAAGGAAATGAGATTTCAGTCCAAAGTTCTTTTCCACATTTCAAAGACTTTTCGTGCACGTGTTGTAAACAACTTTTTTCTGTCTCTCTTTCGTGCTCGTTGCTCTAACGGAGGAAATAAGCCAAAATTTACATTCATTGGTTGATATGTTTCCGCATTTGCATTTTTAGTAATATGGGAAAAAAGTGATCCTATGCATGTCTGACTTGGCGGAGGTGCAAAAGGGGATTTGGAGATTTCTGCAGCTGTCAACAGTCCACAAAGTAAACCAATTGCAGCACTTTCTACATAACCCTCACAACCCGTAATTTGGCCAGCGAGTCGTATCCGCTGATCTTTAACTAATCGCAGTTCTTTATCTAAAACTTTAGGAGCGTTTATGAAAGTATTTCGATGTATACCCCCAAGTCGTGCAAATTCAGCTTTTTCTAGCCCTGGTATCATTCGAAAAATTCTTTTCTGTTCGCTATATTTCAACTTTGTCTGAAAACCAACCATATTGAATAGGGTTCCCAGAGAATTGTCTTGTCTTAGTTGAACTATTGCATAAGGCTTCGTCAAAGGATTATTAGGATCTGTTAAACCTACAGGTTTCATGGGGCCAAAAGTTAGTGTTTTATGCCCTCGCTCTGCCATCACTTCTATGGGTAGACATCCTTCAAAGTATGGCGTGGTTGTTTCCCATT
>MDTG01323769.1_pt1 | contig 46075 bp, 50 predicted proteins | sample 811421 | NCBI WGS metagenome assembly MDTG01 (sample SAMN05326645, study PRJNA326480) | marine metagenome | isolation source: seawater | place: Pacific Ocean: South East | collected 2011 | reverse complement strand
GAGGACTATTACGTGTAATGGATATTATCTAAAGACCGTTCGAGTTCTCCTCTCTTCTCTTGTTAAATTTAATGATATCAAAGTAAAGGAGACCGTTGTGTGCAAGGCGAAAAAAAATTCGAACTAACAAGAATATGAGTTTTTTCAAATCAATATTTAATGCAAAAGAGAAACCTATAAACTCATACTCTGGTTTTTGGAATTGGTTTGAGCAGAACGAAAAGAAATTTCATAAAGTTCTTAAAGAGCAAGGCAATATCAATAAGGTGTTTTTTGATAAACTCGCACCAAAACTCAATGAATTGAAAGATGGATTTTGGTTTCTTGCAGGTATGTATGATGATAACACAGCAGAGTTAATATTGACAGCCGATGGAATAATCAAAAATATCGTATTTGTTGAGGAATTAGTTCAGTCTGCGCCGAAAATGAATAATTGGAAAATTACTGCACTCAAACAACCGTCTGACCTAAATCAATACGGAATTGAAATGGACGGTTACAAATTTGACGAAAGTAAAATGGACTTTTATTCAACTAACCATAAACAAATGCCAGACGAGATTGACATTACTATTACTCACAAAGATTTCAGCGAAGAAAACAGAGCTGTAATGACAAATGGCGTTTATCTTGCTTTAGATAATTCTCTTGGCGAATTGAATTCAGTTACTACGATTGACAACGTGAATATAATTAACCCAAAAGACGCTACTTCAGACTTAATCCCATTAGAAAAACTAAAGGACTTTTTGACTTGGCGAGAAAAAGAGTTTGTAGAAAAATATAAAGGCTTTAGACACAACACAGAAAACGATAACTATTCTGGACTTGATGCCACTTTAAAAAACGGACTTCCATTGGTTGCTGTTATTAACACCGATTTATTGAATTGGGACAGTAAAGCTTCTCATCCTTGGATTGCAGTAATGGAAATAAAATATGATGGAACAAATAACAACGGAATGCCTGACAATTCCACTTATCAACTTCTTAATGAAATTGAGGATAAAATAATGGAAGAATTAAAAGATTCTGACGGTTATTTAAACATTGGAAGACAAACAGCGGATTCTGTTCGAGAAGTATATTTCGCTTGTATTGAATTTAGAAAGCCGTCAAAAGTATTACACGAAATAAAAAAAGAATATAAAAATAAAATAGAGCTGGACTTTGACATCTATAAGGATAAATATTGGCAATCATTTAACCGATTTAGTCCGAATTGAAAAAAAACCTCACTAGCGCTCGTTTGCAACTCGTGCACACAGTAGTAGTAAGGAAATTATCACCTGCATCTGAAAATCCGAGAAAATTTTCATGCCACGAAACCATAGCCAAACCACCATACTCAATACAAAAGCACGCTCTTTATTTTTAACCTTACAAGAGAAATGTTTAATTTTGTACTCTAATTACATTTTATGTCTATTACATCTATAATATCATATTCGGATATTGTAAAATAGATAGTCAATTTTCTTTGGCTATCACCATTCGCTACTTCAGGTAATACCCAGAAGCATTTCCTACGTATTTACATTTTACAAAAAAACACACATCAATTGTAAGCGCTATTATATTTAAATTCATGTAATGAATACCGCAAGTGTTTGCAATATTTTAAAACACACAGAATATGAAACTAGAACATTTCGGATATAACAAAAACATAGAAAAACTAAGAATTCAACATAATTTATTAAACTTTGAAATCGGAAGAGTTATTTCAGAGCATAAGGAACGATATATAGTTAAAACTGAAAAAGGGGAATTTGATGCAGAAATCACAGGAAACTTAAGATATACTGCAAATACTTGCGAAGATTTTCCTGCTATAGGAGATTGGGTTGCTATTTCTGAATATGGTGATGATAAAGTTCTCATACACTCTATTCTACCTAGAAAAACCATCATTAAAAGGCAAGCGGTGGGAAAACATGGTGAAAAACAAATCATAGCAACCAATATAGACTTTGCGTTTATAGTACAAGCAATCGACAGAGATTTTAATATCAATCGCATAGAACGGTATCTAACAATTTGTAATGCATCTCATGTAAAACCGATAATCATCCTAAATAAAATTGACTTAATAAATGATGCAACTTTAACCAATTTAATATCCCAAGTTCAAGAAAGAGTAAAGCAAGTACCAATAATTGCTATAAGCAATAAGTCCAAAAAAGGGATTGAAAAACTAAAAGAGCATATAGTAAAGAGCAAAACTTACTGTTTGTTGGGCTCGTCTGGAGTAGGAAAATCAAGCCTTCTAAACAATCTTTCAGGAAGGCAACTAATGAAAACAAATACCATTAGTACCAGTACCAATAAAGGACGGCACATTACAAGCCACCGAGAATTAATAGTTCTTGAAGATGGTGGAATTATAATAGACAACCCAGGAATAAGAGAAGTGGGTATTGCAGATGCCGTTGGAGGTTTGGAAAAAACATTCGATAAAATAGTTGAGCTATCTAAAAACTGCAAATTCAAGGATTGCACCCATACCATAGAAACGGGTTGTGCTGTTGTAGCTGCCGTAGAAAGCAAGAAAATAGATAAATTGTTCTATGAAAATTATCTAAAAATGAAACGAGAACAAGAACATTTTGAATCTACTGTTGCAGAAAAACGCCAAAAGGACAAGAACTTTGGAAAGATGGTTAAGCAATTTAAAAATATAAAAAAGTCAAATAGGTACTAAGCACTATAAATGCATAACGCATTGCTGCTGAATACCAAGTCTGAATTCAGCAGCAATTTGTTATCTTTCGGTCATAGAGGAAAATGACTGTACCCTTTTTTCCAAACAAATTATGATCTAACCATTAACGCTTATTTAAACATAAAGCATGAACAAATTAAATAAGGAAGTTTCTAAATTTCTTGACGGATTAAATCATCCATTGCGAGATGAAATAGAGAATTTGCGTCATATTATAACAAATGCCACAAATGGCTTAACAGAAAATATAAAGTGGAATGGACCAAATTATTGTTACAATGATAATGACCGAATAACAATGAAAATTCAGCCACCAAAGCAAATCCAATTGATTTTTCACAGAGGGGCAAAAAAACAAGAACAGCCAGAAGACAGAATTATTCAATCAAAGTCAAAACTCTTACTATGGAAAGAGAATGACAGAGCAATTATAACCTTCAAAAACAGATTCGAAATTGAGAAGGCAAAAGCAGACTTATCATCAATTGTAAACGAGTGGATTTTAAGAGCAAAATAAAGAAAACGAATAGCCACCACGACTAAAAATAACAACTAGTCATACACAAACCATCAACTAACACATGAAAAACACACTTACATTACTAATCATATTGGTTTCAACCCTAAGCTTTGGGCAAAATATCGAAGAAGAAAAATTATGGAGAACCAAAGGGGTTTACGACTCTTTAGGCAATTTTATTGAACGCGCAAAAATTCAAAGCTTTCTCTTTAGTTCAAAATCAAACCAGTTTTACAGATTAAGAACACAAGACAAACTAAATATGGAAACAGGAGAAACCAAGGTTTTTGTTTACAGAGATACTTTAAACCTAAAAGCTTCCAACAACAATACCTATCAATTAAGCGACAAAGAAACTCTTACGTTACATTCTAAAGATTCTTTAACCATACAATTTAATGGCTATACATTGCCTTACGTCAAATTAGATCTACAATCCAATAAAATTGATCTAGAAAAGCTTAAATCCACACTGCAAGAAGAAACATTAATAGAGTCTGTTGAAGGCATTAAAGAATATCAGTTTACTTATCAAAAAAACGGACTAGTAAAAGTAAAACCTCTAGAAAGAAACTCAGAGTGGGAATCCGAATACAAAATAATAGACTTTAACGGTTTTATAATAATTCAAGGAATTGTATCGGCACCAAAGCTGATAACAAAGCTTGAAAAAGGAAAAATAAGTTTCATTGAAATCGATTATCGATTTGAAAACAAAAATGGCGAGTTAAGTAAATCACATTAACCACAAACCTTTTTACCTTACCTATATTTAAGGACTAGACATTAGATAAATGACAGACGAAGAGTTAAAAAAGATAATATCGGAATTAGAAAACCGGAACGAAAAGGGGAAAGCTTATTTCGGATTTTATGAATATGGTGGAGGACCAGATGAGAGTTGTATTGGAGCTAACAGAAAAGGACTTGAACTTTTTGCGGTTGAATTACTAAAAGCAGCAATTGAGTCCGAAACTTTTGAGTACGAAAAAAATAAACTTCAATCTGTTGGACTCAATCTAGATTGGACCGATAAAAATGCAGATTTTTTCTTTGATTATGTTGAGTTAACAAACAAAAACAGAGACTCAAATGACAAAACTTTTCCAGAATATAAAGTAACATGGAAAGACAAAGTTTTAAAAATAGGATGTATCGGAGTAGGAATTTTATTAGTTGGACTAACAATTATTGGGCTTATTTCTGTTCTGACTTGGCTTTAATAAAAACCTATAGTACCAAAAAATCAAGTCTTTTTAGCTTATGAACAAAAGAGTTTTAATAACAATAATTGGAATTATAATTATCGGAATAGCCTATTTCGGAATTGAAATGTTTGACTTAGCTAAAGGAATAAAGGAAGATTCTTATAAAGCAGAAACAATAGAGCAAACAAGCTGGCGAGACCATTGGGAAAAACCAACTCAAAAAGCTGAGTTACTTTCTAATTCAAAAGTTCATAAACGAATTAAGGAATGTCTATTGGATACTTCCATTGTTGTTTTAACATCCACATTGATAGACGATCTAGAGCGGTATTCTAAAATAAAAGCATTAGGAGACATTAATAACGACGGAGTATATGACTCAATTATTGTAATCCCAGAGTTATTTATTGATGAAGACGGAGCAATTGAAAATGGCGCTTCTGCAATATTTACCAACAACAAAATACCTCGCATAAGAGTTGACGTACCTTGTTTAGAGGTTGATTACTTTTTTCCTGTTGACGACATTAACAATGACGGGCTAACGGAACTCGGTAAATATTACTCGTCTTGTGCAAGTCGTTTTAAGGGTTTAGAGCTAATTAGCTTAGAGCAAAATGAATGGAAACGCCAAGGTCAGGTAACTTTTGATGTGTTTTTTGATCAACCTGAAAAGGAAAAAAGAATTGAGAAAACAGGTCCAAATAAATTTAGAATGAGGAAAATAACATCAGGTTATGCAGATAGTATTATAGATACCTGGGAAACATTTGTAATGAAATAGTGACTACATAGAAGTATATGTAATACTCAAACCTCTCTTCTCTTATAATTCTTAAAAATATACCATGTAATAACTCCAGGAACTATTAAAGTCTGCCAAAGAAAAAACAATAACTGTTCCCAGCCACTCAAATCAACACCTTTACCATCAGCAACATATAATGATTCTCCTAACGGACCAGCAGAAAGAACAACAATGCTAATCACAATCCATCCAAAATGCAACCCTAAAGGGACTAATATAGACTTGGTTTTTGCAAAGGCATAAGCAAACATCCATCCAGAAGCACCAGTCAATATAAATACATATGCCATAGGTACAAGACCACGTCCAAACATTTGGTAACTAAACCAATGGTAAATCCCAAAAGCAATAGCGCTAATAATACAAGCCCAGTTAATGCCTAAGCGTTTAATGAGTAGATAGAGCAATGCACCTCTAAAAATAAGTTCTTCAAAAAAAGCAGCCTTAAAAGTCCACCAGATGCCATTGATGCTTTCCTTAAAGCCGTAGTCTACATTTCGTACGTAGTTAAATTCTTTAAAATAAGCCTGTCCTAGCAAATTAATTAAGCAAAACACAGCCATTACAACCATGCCAACAAAAAACGCTTTTAGGCGTTTGCCGTTAGGTAGTATACCCAAAACAGTTATATGCTCCCTTTCAATAAACCAAAGAAGCAACCACGAGATAGCAAAAACAACAATAACACCAATCATAGTATACAATAAATAGTTGCCCTAATATACTGTTATTAATCCAATTAGAGGTTACTGTCTTTAACTTTCAATTTTTATAACTACACAGTTATAAACAGAAAAACACTATCTTTAGTCAACAGCGAAAAAATCAAAGTACACTTCCCCAAAAAGAACCTTAGCCAAAACCCTTTAGTTGTATCATGGCAAACCGTTAACCAAATGATAAAATTCTTTAGTAAAATCAGACAAGACTTACTCTCAGAAAGCAAAACCCGAAAATATTTAAAATACGCTTTTGGAGAAATAATTTTAGTAGTAATAGGAATTTTAATTGCATTAAGCATAAACAATTGGAATCAAAACCGCCTTAATAAGGATTTAGAAGCCATTTACTGCAATCGGCTTTTAAATGACGTCAGAGAAGAAAAGCTAACTCTCGAATCCATTATCAATTATAGCAAACAAGTTAGTGCCCATGCAAAAAAGGCTATAGCAGTTTTAGAAAATACCCCAAATGCTAGTACCGACCCAGTAGAAAACATCGTAGACTTATATCAGGCCAGTCAATATGCAGACTCGTATTCTGCATCATCAACTTATAAGGAGTTAATTGCTTCTGGTCAAATTAATCTCATTCAAAATGACAATTTAAAAACCGCTTTAATTAGATATTATGATATCCAATGGGCCGAAACAGGCACCTTCACATTTCAAAACAAGTATAGAGAGAATCTAAGAGGCAAAATGCCAGATGACATACAAACAGAAATAAGATCAAAATGTGGTGATATATATGTAAAATCTAGAAATAGTTACTTACTAACCTTGCCTAGTAATTGCACTGTTAATATTGACTCTAAAATAGCTGAGGCTGTCGTAGAAGAGCTACGTAAAGACGAGAGCCTAAAAAAAGATTTACGTTATCTTATAGGTAATGAGGCTGGTAAATTAAATGATTTGTTCGCCGTAAAATTGCAACTAGATAACCTCGAAATTCTATTAGAAAAGATAATTGATCAATAAGTAATCATAGCCCTTGCTAGCATCAGTATTGTAACAAAAAAAGGTATCTTTAATCACTCGCTAGCGCTCGTTTGCAACGGGTGCACACAGTAGTAAGGATATAATAAGTGCACAATAAGCCTAATTAATGAATATCAGTTTGAGTGTATAAAAAATTAAAATAACTAATTACAAGTTTAAATATAGAACATAAAATGGACACAGTTTTTGGACTATCAATAATTGCTGTTTTTGTTGGAACATTAGTTATTGGATTAAAACAACTTTCAAATCCAAAACACGATTTTTCTGGTAATTTGGAAAAAGAGAAAGAATCTTATGAATTTTTTATTTTAAAATTTATAAATGACATTAAATCTATTTTTAAAAACCAATGAAAAACTACATCGACGGCTTTGTATTTCCCATACAACACATTCATATAGCCCAATACCAAAAAGTAGCACAGCAAGTTGCAGAAATCTGGAAAGAACACGGAGCCATAGCCTACCAAGAGTTCGTTGGCGACGATATGCATCTAGAAGGCACTAAATCCTTTACAGACGTCATCAATATCAAAGAAGACGAAGCCATTGTATTCGGTTGGGTAGTCTTTCCTTCAAAAGAAGTAAGAGATCTGGCAAACCAAAAAGTATCTCAAGATCCCAGAATGGCAACATTGGTAGAACCTTTAATCAACCCAGAGAAATTAGTTTTTGATGCCAGCAGAATGGTATATGGTGGTTTTAAATCCCTTGTTTAGATGCAAACATTCGCTTTTAGTCATATCGCACTTTCAGTAAAAGATGTCAATCAATCTGTTGCTTTTTATCAAAAAGTATTTCAATTAAAAGAGATACAAAACACAGCGTCAAACTCTAAAACCAGATAGCTTCAACTCACAGAGAACACCCAACTGCATTTAATACCAAGACCCAACGCAGAAATAAAGACCAATAAAGCCGTGCATTTTGCATTAGCAACAACAGGTTTCAACGCATTTGTAAACCATTTAGAAACCTTAAATATCGAGTATTCCGATTGGAAAGACATACCAAACAAAGACTACATCAGAGATGATGGGATAAAGCAAATTTACTTCCAGGATCCAAACGGCTATTGGATTGAAGTCAATAACGATGTCTAATAAAAACTAAAGAAGATAAATCTACTTCTCAGAGTTATACTTAGTAAACAACAACTCCTTGTTCTTCACATGCAATACAATCTCAGATAAAGTAGCGTTTTGCAAAGACTTAACATCCTTTTCTTCAATCTGAAAATCAATATTAGTCACAAAACGGCCCTTTACTTCAGTATGGTGAGATTCAAACTCAAGCGAGTCAGAGTTCAAGGTCAATTCAAAATCCTTTCCTTTAAAAGTCAATCGAGCACCATTTTTACACTTCACCTTTAATGAACCAACAACAATCGTCTGAAAAAATAAATAACCGCCCAATTCACTAAGACCAGAAAAAAGCACATTGCTATCCGATACACCATAAGCATCGTGCTCAACAGAAGCAATGATTGCATCAATAGTATCCTCAGAAGTTTCAGTTTTATTAAACAATTTAGAAAGTGAAAAACCCATAAATTTAAATTTAGGCAAAACTATACTTATTATAGCAATTCCCAAATCTAAATTCGCAAAACAAAGATCAACCGCTCAACTCTAAGCAAACAAAAACCATCGTCACTTCGAATGAATTTTTCGATTGAAATGAGAAAAATTTGTATCGAGAAGCAAATCTGTCTTATAAATTTATCTTTATATTTTCTGAAATTCCATGACAAAGTCAAGGCACCAACAAGAAATAAACAAGATAAAATACAAACTAAATTAATATGTATGTTGAGTATATGCCGACTTTATACCGTATATAAATCATATTTATAGTGGTAATAATTAAGATGAAGTAGTACAAATATAGCATTCAAACACACGTTTCTTAAGAGGTAACACTTCCACAAACAAGCTTCAAACTTCCAACTTAACTTCGTATCTTTGCAGCCTTAAACAAAAGAAAATACAATGCAAGACGGATTATACGCAAAATTCAACACCTCAAAAGGTGAAATCTTAGTCAATTTAGAATTCGAAAAAACACCTGGTACTGTAGGTAACTTTGTAGCCTTAGCAGAGGGTAACTTAGAAAACTCAGCAAAGCCACAAGGTACACCTTACTACGATGGTTTAAAATTTCATAGGGTAATTCCAGATTTTATGATTCAAGGAGGTTGTCCACTTGGCACAGGAACAGGAAATCCGGGTTATAAATTTGATGATGAAATTCACCCAGATTTAAAACACGATGCGCCAGGTAAACTATCTATGGCAAATGCAGGTCCTGGTACTAATGGTAGCCAGTTCTTCATAACTCACGTAGAAACCCCTTGGTTAGATGGTAAGCATACGGTGTTTGGTAATGTGGTAGAAGGACAAGATGTTGTTGATGCTGTAGCACAAGGAGATAAAATAGAAAGTATAGAGATTGTAAGAGTTGGTGATGCTGCCAAAAATTTTAATGCTATTGAAGCTTTTAGAACCTTTGAGGGTGAGCGCGAAAAGCGTGTTGCTGCAGAGCGCGAAGCAGCAAGAGCTGAGTTAGATAAATTAGCAGCAGGTTTTGAAGAAACAGCTTCAGGATTACGTTACAAGATCATTCAAAAAGGTAATGGTAAAAAAGCTGAAAAAGGTAATATGGTATCTGTGCACTACAAAGGGCAACTAGCAGATGGTACTGTATTCGATTCTTCATACAAGAGAAATGCGCCTTTAGATTTTCAAGTTGGTGTTGGTCAGGTAATTCCTGGTTGGGATGAAGGAATTTGTTTACTAAATGTGGGAGATAAAGCACGTTTGGTAATTCCTAGCGACTTAGGGTATGGTGCTGCTGGAGCAGGTGGTGTTATTCCACCAAATGCGACATTAGTTTTTGATGTAGAATTAATGGGAACAAAATAAGACGTAGTTCAAATTTAAATAATAAAAGTCTCACTAATTATAGTGGGACTTTTTTATGTTTATTAATTTAGTGTTCTCTATTTTATAACATGACAAACTACGATTATATCATTTTAGGAGCAGGAGCGTCTGGGCTTATGCTAGCGTATCGCATGGCTTCGGATCCTTTTTTTGATGATAAATCGATTTTAATCATTGATAAAGAAAAGCAAAAAGGTAATGATAGAACCTGGTGTTTTTGGGAGAATGGTAAAGGTGAGTGGGATGATATACTTACCAAAACTTGGTCTAAAATTTACTTTGGAAGCGATAGGCATAAAGAGGTAATAGATATTTCTCCATATCAATACAAAATGATACGAAGTGAGGATTTTTACTATACACTTCAACAAATGATTGAAAAGAATACAAATATCACGGTTATTAATGATGAGGTTGTAAACTTTACAGAACTAAATGATAGTGTACAGGTCATAACCAAGAATGGAAGTTATGTAGCTGCTAAACTATTTAATAGTATTCATAAAGCTGAGCTTTATCAATTTCAAAAGAAGTATCCTGTTCTGCAACAGCATTTTGTCGGTTGGTTTGTAAAAGCGGAAGAGGCTGTTTTCGATGATTCTATGGCAACCTTTATGGATTTTACCGTGCCTCAAAACGGAAACACACGTTTTATGTATGTCTTGCCAATAGATAAAAAAACGGCACTTTTTGAATACACCTTATTTTCTAAAGAGTTACTTCAACTAAATGAATATGAGGATGCTATAGCTGTTTACATAAAGCAAAAAGGGATTAGCGATTTTGAGATAATAGAAAAAGAAAAAGGATCTATACCTATGACATCTTTTAAGTTTTCTGAACTTAATTCAAAACACATGCTCAATATTGGTACGGCAGGTGGCTGGACAAAAGCAAGTACAGGTTACACTTTTAGAAATACAGCAAAAAAAACCAAAACACTAGTTGAGTTTTTAAAGACCGAAAATGATTTAAACAAGTATCATAAAAAATCAAAGTTTTGGTTTTATGATTTAATTTTTCTCGATGTTTTAGCAAACAATAATGAAGAAGGAGCAGTGCTATTTGCTTCCATGTTCAAAAAAGCAGATGTTAAAACTATTTTTAGGTTTTTAGATGAAGAGTCTACCTTGCTTGAAGATTTAAAAATAATCTTATCTGTACCGCCAAAACGATTTATTCAATCGTTTTTAAAGCGCCTGTTTTAATTTTCAGAATAGACTTGTCCTCTATGTGGTTTTAGAGCATCCCTCAAAGGTTTCATTTCAGGTTCATCAACCACTAAAAAAGCAATGCTATGCATGTCTCCAAAAGTTTCAACACCAGTAATACTAATGTCAAGTTTATTTATAGTAATATACTCTTTAAGGTGAATTAAATGGTGTTCGGCAGTTTTTTTGCTAGCAGGACCTCTAAAGTCCCAAATCAATTTTAATTTACGCATTAGAAACAGATGTGCCTTTTTCGGCAAAGTTTTTAAAGTTAGTCATGTATTTTTTTGTCTGTTTCTTAAAGGCTCTAGGCATTAAAAACAACATGGCATTCATCATAAATGTTGTGGGTTGAAATTCGTTTTTGCTAACCCATTTGGTATGTCCTTCGGGAGTGCTTTCAAAATAATTTTGTTGAATATTCCTAACTCCTTTTGTAGTGTATGTAGCATGAAACTCGTTTGGAAAGTCTTGCTTTGTTATGGTTTCAATTAACTCCATTTTACGTTTGCCAAAGTTGTATTTCAGTTTCATTTTAGCACCAAACTCACCTGGAATACCAGAAATGTGCTCTGCACTTAGTAGACCTTCTTGCCAATGTTTCATGTTCTCAGTGGAGTGCATTTTATTGACTACCTCTTGTAAAGGTTTTTCTATTATGATTTCGGTTGTATATTTCATTTAGAATTTAGCTATAAGATTAAAGATAGATAAAAGCTTTATACTAAGTTTAATTTATCGACGTTTCAACCTATTTATAAGTTGTAATAACTGTTTTGATGTAGTTTTGTATTAACAAATTAAGATAGTGCTATAACTTGCGAAATAAGCGATTTATGTTATTTTTGCTCAACCTCTAAATTGAGGTGTTTGCACAACATAAATGTGAAGATCTAACGAAGAAAACTTTATAAATATGAAACCTAGATTTAAAATTTTGCTTTTAGTTTTACTAGCATTAAATGTATCGTTTGCTCAAGAAAAAGATGAAGTGTTGCTAACGGTTGATGATAAGCCAATAATGACTTCAGAATTTCTAAGGGTTTACAATAAAAATCTAGATTTAGTAAAAGACGAAAGTCAAAAAGATGTTGATGGCTATTTAAAACTATTCACTGAGTATCAGTTAAAACTAAAAGAGGCTAAGCGCCTTAAGCTAGATGAGGACACCAAATACCAACGCGAGTTTTTAAGATACAAGAAACAGTTAACAAAAAATTACCTTTCTGAAAACAAGGTGACTGATGCATTAGTTAAAGAAGCATACGAGCGCAACAGTTTTGATGTAAATGCATCTCATGTATTAGTGCGTTTAGATGGCAATGCAAAGGATACGATAGAGGCTTACAATCAGGTTTTAAAGTTGAGGGAGCGTGTGCTTAAAGAAGGGTTTGATACTGTAAAAGCAGATGTGCATAATGGGCAAACTATCTTTTTGGAAGACTTAGGATATTTTTCTGCATTTAAAATGGTGTACGATTTTGAAACGGCAGCTTACAACACACCAAAAGGCGAAATCTCTATGCCTTTTAGAACACAGTTTGGTTATCATGTGGTGAAGGTTAACGATAAGCGTCCATCTAGAGGAACCATTACTGCAGCTCATATTATGATAGCGTTACAGCAAAAAGATTCGCTTTTAAATCCAGAAGAACGCATCAATGATATTTATAAAAAATTGCAGCAAGGAGAGAAGTTTGAGTCTTTGGCAAAGCAATTTTCTGATGATAAGAGCTCGGCAAGAAATGGTGGAAAATTATCATCTTTTAAAAGCGGTCAGTTAAGTTCAACGATTTTTGAAGACCATGCATTTGCTTTGAAAAATGATGGTGATATTAGTCAGCCTTTTAAATCAGAATATGGTTGGCATATCGTAAAGCGCATAAGCCTTGAGCCAATACAGTCTTTTGAAGAATTAAAACCAACTATAGAATCTAAGGTAAAAAGAGATTCTAGATCTCAACTTATTAACGAAGCTATGGTTGATGAATTAAAAAAGCGTTATGAGATTTCATATAATTCAGAGGCTAAAAAATATTTTACACCACTTTTAGATGACAATTACTTTACGCGTTCTTGGAGATTACCAGAAGACTTTGATAAAGACAAAATTGTTTTCACTATAGGCAATCGCTCATTTACTTACGGAGAATTTGGTCATCACCTTATGTCTGCTCAACGTAACTATGCAAATAAAAAAGGTGATTTTTCCGTTATCGTAGATAATGAGTTTGATAAGTTTTTTGAGAATTCTATCCTTCAATACAGAGAAGATAATCTAGAACTAGAAAATGAGGATTTTGCTAATATTTTAAAAGAATACAGAGATGGTTTGTTGTTGTTTGATTTGATGGAAAAAGAAATTTGGAATAAAGCATCTAAAGATACTGTTGGTTTAGAAGCATTTTATCAAAAGCATAAAGCAAAGTACCAATGGAGTGACCGTGTAGATGTAGTAATAGCAACTTCTGCAAATGAGGATTATGCCAAAAAGGCTTTAAAAATGATGAAAAAAGGAAAATCTGAAGAAGAGATAAAGAAAGCCTTAGATACAGACAGTCAAAAAAACATCATTTTTACTAAAGGTGTTTTTAATACAAATGACCCCAAACTTCCAGCTAATCTTAAGATAGAACAAGGTGTATCTGAAATATATTCACACAATGATGCGTTTCATGTTATAGACGTTAAGTCTGTATTGCCAGCAGGAAACAAAACTTTAGAAGAGGCTAAAGGCAATGTGATAAATGATTACCAAACCGAGATTGAAGCTAATTGGATTAACAGTCTACACAAGCGTTTTAAGGTTGAGCTTAATGAAAAGGCGCTTGAAAAGGTAAAAACTAAAATTAAAAATCAATAAATTTTCTTGAAGAAGACGTTCTTTATACTGGTTGTTTGTTTGGGGTGTTTCAGCTGTGATTTTTTTAAAAAAACAGATGACAGAGAGCCTATAGCAAGAGTTAATGAAACGTATTTATACAAAGAAGATGTTGAGGGCTTAGTACCAGAAGGAACAAGCAAAGAAGATAGCTTGGTTATAGTAAATGGTTATATAAATAGATGGGCACGCCAATTACTGCTCATGGATGGAGCATTACTAAACCTATCTCAAGAAAAGCAAGAAGAGTTTTCTAAACTGGTAGAGCAGTACAAAAGTGATTTGTATACCAAAGCCTATTTAGAAGCCTTGGTAAAAAAGAATATTGATACAATAGTTAATACAGATGAGGCTGAAGTATTTTATGAAGCCAATAAAGAATCTTTCAAGCTTAATGATGATTTATTACAGTTACGATATATAAGTTTACCACTTAATCCCATAGATTTAGATACTATAAAAAATAGATTTAAACGTTATGAGGCTAAGGATAAGCGCTATTTAGATTCCATTTCAGTACAATTTAAATCGTATTCTCTTAATGATTCTCTTTGGGTAAAATTAAGTCAGGTTGTAGATAAAGTTCCTGTGGTAACTCAAGAAAGTAAAGACCAACTGTTAAAAAAATCTAATTTCTTACAGCTCAAAGATTCAATAAACCTATATTTGATGCATGTTAATGACATTCGTTTGCAGAATGATTATGCACCATTAGAGTATGTCGGCAAATCGATAAAACAAATTGTAATTAATAAGCGTAAACTAGAGCTTATTAAACAACTAGAAAAAGATATTTCAAAAGATGCAATTAAGAACAATAAATTTCAAATCTATAACTAAGACTTTAAGTCTTTGTTGTTTTCTGTATGTTGGTACCATTGGTGCTCAAGAGATTATTCAAGATGAAGTTGTAAAAGAAAAAGTAAAAGACTCAGTGGTTAATGCTACCAGAGTTAAAGCAGATGGTGTAGCAGCTGTTGTTGGAGACTATATTGTATTAGAGTCTGATTTAGACCGTGAGATTGCTCAGCTAGAAGCGCAAGGAGCAGACTTAAGTGGCGTTTCGCGTTGCGAACTTTTTGGTAGCCTTTTAGAGAAAAAGTTATATGCACACCAAGCTATTCAAGACAGTATTATTGTAAATGAGTTATATATTAAATCTCTTGTAGACCAACAAATACAAGGTATAATGGCACAAACCAGAGGTGATATGGAAGGTTTGTTAAAATTCTACAAAAAAGATTCTGAACAAGCTTTAAGAGATGAAATGTACGAGATAAACAAAAATGCTTACCTCGCTCAGGAAATGCAGAAAAAAGTGATTGATGATGTAGAGGTAACTCCAGAAGAGGTTAGAACCTTCTTTAATGACATACCAAAAGACGAAAGACCAACGTTTGGAACAGAACTAAAGGTTGCCCAAATTGTTGTGATACCAGAAGTTACAGAAGAAGCAAAACAAGCAGTAATTGATAGGCTTAATGGATTTAAGAAAGATGTAGAAAGCGGGTCATCTAAGTTTGCCACTAAGGCTCTATTTTATTCAGAAGATTCTGGTTCTAAGAACAATGGAGGTTTATTGCCAACCATGAACAGAAAGAAACCTAGAATGGTAAAAGAGTTTAGAGATGTTGCCTTTAATCTTCAAGAGGGTGAAATATCAGAGCCATTTGAAACAGATTTTGGTTTTCATATCATATACCTTGAAAAAATTAGAGGTCAAGAGTATGAAGTAAGACATATTTTATTGCGACCAGAATTATCTCAAGAGACCATTCAAAAAGCAAAAGAGGAAATTGAAAGAGTTAGAGATTTAATTGTTAGTGGCAAAACAACTTTTGCTGAAGCCGCAAGAGAGTTTAGTGATGAAGAAGAAACAAAGTATGAAGGAGGTAAATTAACAAATCCTACAACACAAGATTTCAATTTTGAGTTGACCAAAATGGATACAGAGATGTATACACAAATACAAAATCTTAAAGATGGTGAGGTGAGTCAAGTTATTCAAGATGAAGACAGAATAAACAATATTAAGTTTAAGATAATGACTGTAACAGATCGTATTGACGACCATGAAGCCGACTATGCCAGAGATTATTTAAAGATTAAAGAATTAGCACTTCAAGATAAGCAAGTAAGAGCCATAGAAAAATGGCAAAAAGAGGTAATCGCAGAGACCTATGTAAAGATAAATGGCGAATACAGAAATTGCGAATACCAGAGTAATTGGTTAAAAACACAATAGCCTATGTCTGATGTTGCTGTAATCGAAAACTTCGTAAACAAATACAAAACACTAAAGCAAGAAATAGCTAAGGTGATTATTGGTCAGGAAGATGTTGTAGACCAAATCTTAATTTCAATTTTTTCAGGTGGACATTCACTTTTAATAGGTGTACCAGGTTTAGCAAAAACCTTAATGGTAAATACAATTGCGCAAGCACTTGGCTTAGATTTTAAGCGCATTCAGTTTACACCAGATTTGATGCCTAGTGATATTTTAGGAAGTGAAATTTTAGATGAAGATCGTCACTTTAAATTTATAAAAGGTCCAATCTTCGCTAACATCATCCTCGCTGACGAGATTAACAGAACACCACCAAAAACTCAGGCTGCGCTCTTAGAAGCTATGCAAGAGAGAGCTGTAACTGTTGCAGGTCATCAATACAAGTTGAGTTTGCCTTACTTTGTATTAGCCACGCAAAACCCTATAGAACAAGAGGGAACTTATCCTTTACCAGAAGCACAGTTAGACCGTTTTATGTTTGCAATACGACTACAATACCCATCTTTTAAAGAAGAAGTTGAGGTTGTAAAAGCAACAACTACAGATATTCAAACTTCAGTTAATGCATTATTTTCAGCTCAAGAAATTATTGATTTTCAGAATGTGATACGTCGTATTCCTGTTGCAGATAATGTTATTGAGTATGCGGTTTCTTTGGTAGCTAAAACAAGACCAAATGAACAAACTGCCGCAGATATAGTAAAAGAGTTTGTAGATTGGGGAGCTGGTCCACGTGCCTCACAAAATTTAATTTTAGCAGCTAAAACTCATGCTGCTACAAAAGGAAAATTTTCACCAGATATTGAAGATATCCAAGCAGTTGCAATAGGTATTTTAAGACACAGAATTATTAAAAACTACAAAGCTGAAGCAGAAGGTGTAAGCGATGAGAAAATCATTGAAAGCCTTTTTTAATACCTTTTATTGTTCAAATTCTTTTTTAACTTTTATAATTCAGAATTATTCTAAATAAGTCTAATTGTTAATTTTATATGTAAATGGCAATTAATGCGTTAATTTTTAGAATAATATATGTAAAAAAAGACTTTACGTGATTTATTTTCAGTGTTTTGCTGATTTCTTTACATATTTTCAAAAATCACTACTATTTTGTAAATTTGTGACACTTTAATTTAAAATAATTATCAACCTTTAAATATACTTTATGGCTTTTGACATTGATATGATAAAGAAGGTTTATGCTAACATGACTGAGCGCGTAGATGCGGCCAGAGATATTGTTGGAAAACCATTAACACTTTCAGAAAAAATATTATACGCTCATCTTTGGGATGGTAAACCTACAAAGGCGTTTACTAGAGGTAAGGATTATGTGGATTTTGCACCAGATAGAGTTGCTTGTCAAGATGCAACAGCACAGATGGCATTACTTCAGTTTATGCAAGCTGGTAAACCAAAAGTCGCTGTGCCAACTACTGTACACTGTGATCATTTAATTCAGGCAAAAGATGGTGCTGCTACAGATTTAAAACATGCAAATAGTACTAGTAGCGAAGTGTTTAATTTCTTAGAATCAGTATCTAATAAATATGGTATTGGCTTTTGGAAACCAGGTGCAGGTATTATTCATCAGGTGGTATTAGAAAATTATGCATTTCCAGGTGGAATGATGATTGGTACCGATTCACATACGGTTAACGCAGGCGGACTTGGAATGGTAGCTATTGGAGTTGGTGGAGCAGATGCCGTAGACGTAATGGCAGGAATGGCCTGGGAACTTAAGTTCCCAAAATTGATTGGTGTAAGATTAACCGGAAAATTATCAGGTTGGACAGCTCCAAAAGATGTTATTCTAAAAGTAGCTGAAATTTTAACCGTAAAAGGAGGTACAGGTGCTATTGTTGAATATTTTGGACCTGGAGCAACATCGATGTCTTGTACTGGTAAAGGTACAATTTGTAACATGGGTGCTGAGATAGGAGCGACAACGTCTACGTTTGGATATGATGATTCAATGGAGCGTTACCTAAGAGCTACAGATAGAGAAGATGTGGCAGATGAAGCTAACAAAATTAGAGAATACCTTACTGCAGATGCTGAGGTTTATGCTAACCCTGAGCAGTATTTTGATCAAGTGATTGATATTGACCTGTCTGAATTAAGTCCATTATTGAATGGTCCTTTTACGCCAGATTTATCAACACCTGCTGGTAAAGAAATGACAGAAAAGGCAACAGAAAATGATTGGCCTTTGGAGGTAGAATGGGGACTTATCGGTTCTTGTACTAACTCATCATACGAAGATTTATCTAGAGCATCTTCTATAGCACAACAAGCTTTAGATAAAGGCTTAAAAACAAAAGCTGAGTTTGGTATCAATCCAGGTTCTGAGCAAGTACGTTATACAGCTGATAGAGATGGAATACTAGAAGTTTTTGAAAAATTAGATGCTAAGATATTTACTAATGCTTGTGGTCCTTGTATTGGGCAATGGGCTAGATATAGTGATCCAAAAAATGCACCTAAAAACAGTATAGTTCACTCGTTTAACAGAAACTTTGCTAAGCGTGCTGACGGGAATCCAAATACACATGCCTTTGTAGCATCGCCAGAGATGGTAGCTGCTGTAGCTATTGCTGGTCGATTAGATTTCAATCCAATGACTGATAAGTTAATTAACGAGAATGGTGAAGAAGTAATGCTAGATGAACCAACAGGATGGGAATTACCACCAAAAGGTTTCGAAGTAAAAGAAAATGGATATTTAGAGCCAGTTGCTGATGGAAGTGGAGTAGAGGTTACTGTAAAGCCAGATTCTGAGAGATTACAATTATTAACACCATTTGAGCCTATTGGAGATTCTGTTACAGGTGCTAAATTGTTAATTAAAGCTTTTGGAAAATGTACTACAGACCATATTTCTATGGCTGGCCCTTGGTTACGTTTTAGAGGGCATTTAGATAATATTGCAAATAACACTTTAATTGGTGCTGTAAATGCCTTTAATAAGAAAACAAACTTCGTTAAAAACCAATTAACTGGTGAATATGGTGGTGTACCAGACACTCAGAGAGATTATAAAAAACATGGTATATGGTCTGTTGTTGTGGGAGATCATAACTATGGTGAAGGATCTTCTAGAGAGCATGCAGCTATGCAGCCTAGACACTTAGGTGTTGCAGCTGTAATTGTAAAATCTTTTGCTCGTATCCACGAGACAAACCTTAAAAAACAAGGTATGTTAGGTCTTACTTTTGCTAACGAAGCAGATTACGATTTAATTCAAGAAGATGATACATTTAACTTCTTAGATTTAAATGAGTTTGCACCAGATAAGCAACTACATGTTGAGGTGGTACATTCAGATGGTTCTAAAGATGTTATTGCTTTAAACCATACATATAATGATGCACAAATTGAATGGTATAAAGAAGGATCTGCACTTAATTTAATTAAGAAGCAAAATGCTTAAATAGCTAACTCTTTCGGAAATAGATAAAAACTCTCAGTTGTTAACTGAGAGTTTTTTTGTTTTTACTTTGAAAGGTATAGATAGATTTAACGACTTTAATTTTAACTCAATTAAATCTTTCTTTAGTCATGAATTCTATTTGGATACTTGAAGATGTGAATTTATTTAATTTGCTCTGTCCTCATAAGTTTAAACAGTATAAAGCTTGCCATACATTTGATGCCTATAAAAAAAGTGATTATATATATTTTGAAGAAGATGCTGCCAACAAGGTATATTTAATAGAAAAAGGTAAAGTTAAGATAGGCTATTACAATGAGGATGGTACAGAGGTGGTTAAAGCAATTTTAAGAAAGGGAGAGTTGTTTGGAGAGAAAGCGATTTTAGGTGAAGAGAAGCGTGATGAATTTGCTCAATCTCTAGATAATCAAACCTCTATTTGTCCAGTTGGAGTAGATACAATGCATGATTTGATGAGAGATAACAAAACCTTTAGTCTTAGAATTTATAAGTTTATAGGTTTTAAGTTTAAAAAATTAGAACGTCGACTGCAGCTATTACTTTTTAAGGATTCTAAAACCAGACTATTAGAGTTTTTGAATGAGTTGTGTACAGATTATGGTTATGATTGTGAAAAAACAGGAGATCATGTTATTGATCATCCGTATACCCAAAAAGATATCGCATCACTAATAGGTGTTTCTCGTCCTACACTGAATATTTTAATGAACGAGCTAAAAGAAGCAGATGTCATTGATTTCAACCGTCGACAAATTAGGATTTTCAGTACTTCGGCTTAATTTTGTAATTGATGAAAAGAAAACTCAACAAAAGCAATATTGTTTTTTTAATAATAATATTGCTACTTATTATTCCACAGACAAGACAGCCTATACAGATATGGCTGCATAAAGGATTAAGCTATATAAATCAATCAACTTTAATTGATAATGATGAAAGAGTGAAAATTACATATAGTAATTGGAAGCTGCAGTCAGATAATAATACAATTCTAGATTTTGAGTCTGCCAAAGGTGAAGTTGTACTCATTAACTTTTGGGCAACTTGGTGTCCACCTTGTATTGCAGAAATGCCAAGCCTTCAAGAGTTGTATAAAGATTATAATGATAAAGTGAAATTTTTGTTTGTGACTAATGACAATTTTGATGTTGTTAGTAGTTTTAAAATAAAAAAGGACTATACGTTCGAGGTTTATAATCCTATTAACAACGTTCCAGATGCATTATTTACCAAATCTATTCCTCGAACTTTTATAATTAATAAAAAAGGTGAAATTGTTATAGATGAATCTGGTGCAGTAGATTGGAATAGTGATAATGTTCGCAGTCAATTAGATCAACTACTCTCTGAATAGACTATTTAAAGTATTTAAACGGAACAATGAGCATTCCAAAATTTTCACCATGCTCTTTGCCTAAGTGTTTGTGGTGAATTTTATGAGCACGTCTTACACCTCTCGCATATTTATTATCAATATTTCTTAGCCATTTAAAACGTTGGTGAATAAAAATGTCGTGTACTACAAAGTAAGCGATACCATAAAATAATATGCCCAAACCAATAGGTAGTGTGTACCAAACGCCTTCGTAATTCCAAAGGTAGAAGCAGATCATACTTACAATAGCATAAAAAATAAAAAATGCGTCATTGCGCTCAAACCAGCTGTCGTGGTCTTTTTGGTGATGGTCTTTGTGTAAACTCCAAAGAAATCCATGCATAATATATTTATGGGTAAACCAAGCGTTAAACTCCATAATGAAGAATGTTCCAAAAAAGATTAAGATCCAATAAAAAGTTTGCATAATACTTTGGTTGTGAGTTATAATAAATTTAAATGAAATTTCACGTAACTGCGCGTAAGTAGCTCAATCTTTTTGTAATTAGGTACTCTAATTCTAGCCGATTTTATCTCTAAAGCAGGTGTTTGTTTTAATTTTTGAAGTAGTTTGTTGTAATAACGATAAGCCATAAACACTCCAAAACGTGCTTCAAGAGGTAGACGTTTTATGCCTTGTAAACCTTTTGCGAAATCAGCTTCAATATCATCAATAATTGCTTTTTTTGAAGCTTCATCTAATTGATTTAAGTCTGTGTTAGGGAAATAGGTTCGACTCAAATCTTCAAAATCAGCTTTTAAGTCTCTTAGAAAATTTACTTTCTGAAAAGCGGAACCCAAACTCATGGCTGAGTCTTTAAGATCTTCATACTTTTCATTATCTCCTTTTACAAAAACTTTCAGACACATTAATCCTACAACATCAGCAGAGCCATAGATATAGTTTTTGTATTCTTCTTCGGTGAGATAGTCTTTTTTGTACAAGTCTAATCGCATACTGTTCATAAAGGCTTCAACCAGATGCTTATCTATATTGTATTTGTGATAAGTGTCCTGAAAAGAGTTTAGGATTGGATTCAAGCTTATTCTATTCTCTAATGCAGCTTCTAAATCAGTTTCAAAATTGTTGAATAGCTTTTCTTTGTCGTAATCGTGAAACGTGTCTACAATCTCATCTGCAAAACGAACAAAACCATAAATATTGTAAATATCTTGTCTAATGCTATCTGAAAGCATCTTTGTTGCCATAGAAAATGACGTACTGTAAGCATTAGTTACTAACTTGCTACATTCTTTGGAAACACTGTCAAATATTGATTTCATAATACGGTCTTTTTTCTATGTGATTAAACTTCGTTTTTAAGGATGAGATCAGAAACTAATTTTCCTGAAATTAAAGATGGAGGTACACCTGGACCAGGAACTGTTAATTGCCCTGTAAAGTATAATCCATCTACTTTTTTGCTTTTTAATTTTGGTCTTAAAAAAGCAGTCTGTCTTAAGGTATTTGCCATGCCATAGGCATTTCCTTTGTATGAATTGTATTCACTTATAAAATCGTTAACACAAAAGGATTCTTTAAACAGAATACTGTCTTTTACATCTTGATGTGTTAAGTTTTCAAAGCGATTTATGATGATATCAAAATATTGTTGTCTTAGTTCTGGTGTGTCCTCTAAACCTGGAGCGATAGGGATAAGAAAAAAACCTGTTTCACATCCTTCAGGCGCCATACTCTCATCCGTTACTGAAGGAAAGTTTACGTAAAACAGTGGGTTTTTAGGCCATTTTGGGTCATCATATATATCTTCTGCATGATTTTCAAAATCTGTGTCAAAAAACAAATTATGATGCTCTATGTTGTTTAATTTTTTGTTGAAACCAACGTAAAATAGAAGAGAAGAAGGCGCAAAAGTGCGTTTGTCCCAATATGCTTCTGAGTATTGTCTATAGTTTTTATCTAATAAAGTTTCGGAATGATGATAATCTGCTCCACTCAAAACAACATTAGTGACTATCAAATTACCATTTACTGTGATACCTGTGGTTTTTCCGTTTTCAACATTAATTTTACTAACATTACTGTTTGTGTGTATTGTTACACCTAAGCTTTCCGCAAGACTTTTCATGGCTTTAATAATTTCATACATGCCACCTTTTGGGTGCCATGTGCCTAAACCAAAGTCTGCGAAATTCATAAAGCTATAAAACGAAGGAGTTTGGTTGGGTTTAGCTCCTAAGAATAGTACAGGGAACTCTAAAGTGGAAACGAGTTTAGGGTTTTTAAAGTTTTTTCTAACTTCAGAACTTATGGTTTTGAAAAAGCGATCGACTCTTGTAACTGTATCCTTAGTTACTAACTCAAATGGAGAAATGCCAGGTTTTAAAACTACTTTGTTAATTGCAATATCATAGTGGTCTTGCGCTTGAGCTATAAATTTACGGAGTGGTTTTGAGCTACCAGATTCTATGCGTTCAAATTCTTCGCAGATCTGATCCATGTGGTCACCAATCGTAATCACTTCATCAGAAAAGAAAATTTTATAAGCAGGACTTAATTTATCTAATTCATAGTAATCACTAGTGCTTTTGTTAAAGTCATTAAAGAACTTTTCAAAGATATCTGGCATCCAATACCAACTAGGGCCAATGTCAAAAGTAAAACCATCCTTAATGAGCTGTCTGGCTCTGCCACCCACACTATCGTTTTTTTCAAAAACAGATACATCATAACCAGCTTTTGCTAAGTAACAAGCAGCAGAAAGAGAAGAAAAGCCTGAGCCAATTATGGATATTGTTTTACTCATTATTTGAGGTTACTTGTTAAGGATTTAATGCTTTTAAATGCTGATACGCCTTTAGGCAATTTTTCTATATCTAAGGCGTTCAGCATTTGACCTAAAATCCAAAGTTTTGTGTTTGAATCTTTAATTAATAATTGGTTAAAGTCTTCAATATATTTTTCGATGTCATCTTTTTCGGGTTTAACAGTAAAATAAGAGACGTAAATAAGCTCATCGTAGTAATTTTTTAGATCAACCAAACTTTCAAGAGGAACGCTTAATCCCAAAAATATAGATTTATATCCCTTGCTAATTATTTGGTGATTTATAAATAATAGCCCTAACTCATGAATTTCATTTTCAGGTAAATAAAGGACAAATGTTTTATTAGAAATATTCTTTTGCTCAGACTGAGCTTTTTCTGTGTTGATTAAAATTTTTTGACGTATTAATGAGGACAGAAAATGCTCATGTGCTGGTGTAATAGTATCTGTTTGCCACAACAATCCTATCTCTGTTAAAAGTGGAATAAAAATATCATAGAATATATCTTCAAAATCTTTTTCATTTAGTAGAGCGTTGTATGTCTTGTAAAATAGAGCCTGATCAAAGTTTAGCATTGATAGTTTGAAAGCATTGATGGAGTGACTTTCCATATTGTTTTCTGAAGCAATCTCTCTAACTAACGTTGGTATTTTACTTTCTTCTATCGTGGCAATTTTAGAAATTTTGTAGCCATTATTATTCAAATAGCTAACATTTAATAATTTCTGAAAGCTAGCTAAGTCATAATATCGTATATTGGTGTCGGTACGCTTAGGTTGTAATAAATTATAGCGTTTCTCCCATATTCTTATAGTGTGAGCTTTAATTCCAGTAAGATTTTCTAGATCCTTAATACTAAACTGATTTTTAATATTGTTCATTCTTTTATGGAAATGTTTAAACAAAAATAAGCTTTTAACCAATAGCAAAAGCAGAATTAACAAAATTTAAATAAAAAATTGTTGTTAATAACCCTGAAATGGAGAAATAGAAAGAATATATTTAGTAAAATCGAAAGTAATTGTGCGCACGAGAAGACTCGAACTTCCACGACCTAAGCGGTCACTGGCCCCTCAAGCCAGCGCGTCTACCAATTCCGCCACGTGCGCAAAATGAAAAGTAAATATAAAAAAAAAGTTAAGCAATAACGCTTAACTTTTGTGACCGGGCTGGGGCTCGAACCCAGGACCCTCTCCTTAAAAGGGAGATGCTCTACCAACTGAGCTACCCGGTCTAACATTAAATGTGCTTCTCTAATGCGGGTGCAAATATATAATGTTTAATTAATAAAACAACACTTTTTTTATTTAAATTTTTGTTTTTTTGTGATGCACTAGCTTAGTTAATTAAAAATCAAAAAAATAAGTCTTATGATAGTTGCTTTAATGGGATATATGGGGTCTGGTAAATCTACTATTGGTAAGAATTTGGCTACTATATTGAATTACAATTTCTTAGACTTAGACGACTATATTTCTAATGAAGAAAATTCTTCAATTCCTGATTTATTTAAAAATAAAGGGGAGATCTACTTTAGAAAAAAAGAGACATACTATCTCAATAAAATTCTAAACTCAAAAGACAATATTGTTTTAGCTTTGGGTGGCGGTACACCTTGTTATGGTAATAATTTAGACCTACTTCTTAATGAGTCTAGTGTGAGATTACTTTACTTAAAATTATCACTTCCGAATTTAGTAGAACGTTTATTTGAAGAAAAAGATAGCAGACCATTAATTAGTCATATTAACACCTTAGAAGATCTTACTGAGTTTGTAGGTAAACATCTGTTTGAACGCACTCAATATTACAATCAGGCTTCTTGTATTATTAACACAGATTATAAATCTGAGAAAGATATTGTTGAAGATATTTTAATGGCTTTAATCTAGATAAGCTTCGTAAGGTTGTTTAGATAGGTTAACATGTACATGTTCAAAAAGCGAAGTTGATAAAGAAATACCTTTAAAATCTGCTTTTACAGGATACTTTTTGTGGTTTCGATTAACCAATACTGCAGTTTTAAACTGTTTTAAAGGAACATCTAAAAAATGTTTGATACCATAAATTAAAGTACTGCCAGAGTTTAAAACGTCATCAATTAAAACTATAGACTTATTAGAGTAGTCCTCACTTTTTATAGACGTTTTAATTGGGTTAGTAGGTTCATCTTTATCAACTGTAACTTTGCAAAGTGTAGAGCTTATATTAGAAATCTTATCGAGTTGTGATTTAATTTTTTTAGCCAACACATATCCATTACTCTCAATACCAGCTATTATAATTTCAGTTTCATTTACGTTGCTTTCATAAATCTGATAAGCAATACGTCTTATTTTGTGCTCAATCTCTTTATGACTTAAAATGGTATTTTTAGTAAGTGCCATGGTGTGTGGTTTTGTTTTAATAAGTAAATTAAATTACAGTCGTTCAAAGATAAAAAACAGTTCTTTACCTTGTCTTTCTTTGATAGAATTTGTTGCGCGTTGCAGTGTTTTAATTTTAAAGTATTTACTGAAGATAGCATTATATTCTTCTACACTTCCGCCAAAAGGTGGCCCAGATTCGGTTAATGGAAAATCGAAAAGCAAGCCAGCTAGTTTTCCATTAGGTTTTAATAGCTGAAACATTTTTTCTACATATTGTTTTCTCAAATCAGGATTTAATGCGCAAAAAAAAGTTTGCTCAATGATAAGGTCGTACTTTTGGTTAAGCTCAAAAAAATCGTGATGTAGCAGTTGTTCATCAGGAAAGCTCTCAACCCTTTTTTTTAAATTTTCTAGAGGTTGTTTGGCAATATCTAAAACAAAAGTATTAGTAAACCCTTTGTTCCATAACAATTCGGCTTCAAAACTATTGCCAGCACCTGGTATTAAAATAGAAGTCGATTTGTCTTTTAATTGTTCAATATATTCTTTTATCGGTGGTGATGCATATCCAATATTCCATCCGGTTTTATTCTCCTTATACCTATGATCCCAATAGGCTTTGTCAAATTTATTCTTCTTCATAAAAACTATCTATATCTCGTCTGTCTTTTTTAGTTGGTCGTCCTGTTCCTTTTTTACGGTAGTAATCTTTGCTATATTTCAAGAGTTCTTTGGCCTCAAAAGCTTCTTTAGGTGTAGTATCTGTTCTGTATATGTCCACAAGCTTTGCACCAACACGATTAGGAGGTAGATCGTTAACCGTAAGCTGATAGGCAATCTGATCCTTTCTTAATTCTATTTTGTCGGTTGGGTAAACCTCTCTAGATGGCTTTGCTACAGCACCATTTATCTTTATTTGACCTTTTTTGCAAGCTTGGGTTGCTATACTACGTGTTTTATAATAGCGCACACACCAAAGATATTTATCTATTCGCATATATTTTTTAACTAAAATCTACGTTAACCTTTTGGCATAAAAATATTAATTTAATGTATCTTGCGCCACATAATTAAAGCAATAATGAACACTTGATAAGATTTGTGGTTAATCTTGTTAAAATAATAATTAGAATATGAAATCAATAAAGTTAATAGTTTATTTAGTATTTGTATCGGTTGTTGTAATTTCTTGTAAAAAAGATGATGATGTTACTGTGCCAGATGTGGTAATTAGAGATAGAGGTGAGCAACAATTAGCGGATAGTGATTCGCTTATAGATTACTTGTCTACACATTATTACAATTCAGATTTTTTTCTCACGGGTACAAATCATAAGTATACTGATATAATTATAACAGAACTAGCAGAAGGAGAAGATGTACCTACAGGACATACTTTACTTTTAGATGCTGTAGAAACTCATACAACGACATACCAAGAAGCGGACTATGAGTATTATGTTTTAAGATTGAATCAAGGAGGAGGTGAATCACCAAGTTTTACTGATCAGGTTAGAATGCGATACGAAGGCTTTACACTTGCAGATGGGGATGTTTTTGATTCTCTTGCAACACCTGAAGATTTATATTTAATAGGAACTGGTTTTAATCCTGATCTTATTAGAGCTTGGCAATTAATTATACCAATGTTTAATTGTGCCGATAGTTTTATGAATTCAGGTGGTATTACTAATTTTAACAATTTTGGTTTAGGTGTGATGTTTGTTCCTTCAGGTTTGGGCTTTTATTCAGGTACAGCTTCAGGTACTGTAGCAGCCTATTCTAACCTAATTTTTAAGTTTGAATTGTTGCAATATGAAGAAGTTGATCACGATGGTGATGGTATACCGTCTTATGTAGAAGATATAGATGCTAACTTAGATGTTTTAGATGATGACACAGATGAAGATTTAGCGCCTAACTTTGTTGATATAGATGATGATGGAGATGGTGTTAATACTTTTGATGAATTAATGTCTAATACATATACAGTTGACACAAATGTTAATGAAGAAGAGCCTGTCTTAGATGAAGGTGAATATGAGGTGAGTAGATCAGAAACGGCAGGTATCATTACAATTAATACTGTAAAGGTTGTAGATTCTGATAACAATGGTACACCAGATTATTTACAAGAAGATATCGCCATCAATTATAATGAAGAAAGCGAGTAGTGGAACTGTAAATAAAAGCAATAAAAAAAGCCGCTATAGTTAGCGGCTTTTTTTATTTAAAAGATTTTAAAGTTGTTTATACTTATAAAGCAATAGATAAGCTAAGTATCAATTGATCTGGTCTAGTATCCAAACGATCATTTATATTTATATTATTGTTATTTAAAAAAGTAGCTTCATTATCACTAAAACCACGTTCGTATCTTAAGTCAATTCCTATTTTATTGAAGTTTAAAGCTATCCCAAAATTTAAACCTACGGAGAAATCGTCTTCAACATCATCAATATCAAGCCCTTCAAAATTAGTATCTAAAATATACTGAAGTGACGGTCCTCCAAAAACACTAACAGGGCCTAACACTTTAACGCCAACTAAAAGTGGAGCATCAATTTTAGACATATCAAACTCAGCATTGTCATAATCACTTTTAGTTTTGGTATATACTAATTCAGGTCTAAAATATAATTGATTTCCAATTTTCCCAAAAAGACCAATGTGGTAGCCAATATTGCGGTCTGGACTTCGATAATTGTTGCTTATAGATTGAAAATAATCTCCATTAGCACTATAATTTAAACCGCCTTTAAACCCAAAAGCACTTCCTTTTTGTGCATGAGCACTTAATCCAACAAATGCTAGAACTACAGCTAATAGAGCTGCTTTTTTCAAATTTTTCATAATGTTCGTTTTTAAGATTAGGTATCTAATATCAAAAACGCTGCCAAAATGAAGTTATTTTCTTTTAAGAACTTTTTTTGCGGCTTCTTGTATAGCAGAACTATTTAAACCGTACTTATCCATAAGCTGTGCAGGAGTACCAGATTCACCAAAAGTATCGTTAGTTGCAACAAACTCTTGTGGTGTTGGTTTGTGCTGGGCTAATACTCTGGCAACACTTTCTCCAAGACCACCTAAATAATTGTGTTCTTCAGCAGTGACAATACATCCTGTTTTAGAAATAGAGTCTAAAATAGCTTTATCATCTAATGGCTTTATAGTGTGAATATTTATTACTTCAGCACTAATGCCGTTATCATTTAAAGCTTTGGCAGCTTCAAGAGCTTCCCATACTAAGTGACCTGTTGCAACGATTGTAACATCATTTCCATCGGTTAGTTTTAAAGCTTTACCAATTTCAAATTCACCATTTTCTGGTGTAAAATTTGGTACTTTAGGACGACCAAATCTTAAATATACAGGACCATTGTGTTTTGCAATAGCTAAAGTAGCAGCTTTTGTTTGGTTATAATCACAAGTATTGATTACAGTCATTTCAGGTAACATTTTCATTAGTCCAATGTCTTCCAAAATTTGGTGTGTCGCTCCATCTTCACCCAATGTAACACCAGCATGTGAAGCACAAATTTTTACATTCTTATGTGAATATGCTACACTTTGACGAATTTGATCATAAACTCTACCAGTTGAGAAGTTGGCAAATGTACCTGTAAAAGGAATTTTTCCTCCTATGGTCATACCAGCAGCCATACCAATCATATTTGCTTCAGCAATACCAACCTGAAAGAAACGTTCGGGATGATTAGCTTTAAACTCATCCATTTTAAGTGATCCGGTGAGGTCGGCACAAAGTGCAACAACATTTTCGTTTGTTTGTCCTAACTCTGTTAAACCTGCTCCAAAACCAGAGCGTGTATCCTTATTTCCTGTATTTGTATATGTTTTCATTCTGTGATTTTGATTGCTGATTAATAATCTCCTAGAGTTTCTGCATTTTGAGCTAATCCTATAGCTAATTGCTCATCGTTTGGTGCTTTTCCGTGCCATGCGTGTGTGTGCATCATAAAGTCTACACCATTACCCATTACAGTTTTTAATAAGACGCACACAGGTTTACCATTTCCTGTTAAGGATTTTGCTTTTTGCATACCTTCTAATATGGCTTCAATGTTATTGCCTTTTTCTATTTCTAAAACAGTCCAACCAAAAGCTTCAAATTTTGCTTTAATATTACCCATTGGTAAAACGTTGTCTGTAGAGCCATCAATTTGCTGTCCGTTTAAATCTACAGTTGCAATAAGATTATCTACATTGTTTCCGGCAGCATACATTATAGCTTCCCAGTTTTGACCTTCTTGTAATTCACCATCTCCATGAAGACTATAAATAAGATGATTGTCATTGTTTAATTTCTTGGTTTCTGCAGCACCTATAGCCACAGACATCCCTTGTCCTAAAGAACCAGATGCTATTCTGATACCAGGTAAACCTTCATGTGTGGTTGGATGACCTTGTAATCTAGAATCTATTAATCTAAATGTGTTCAATTCATCAACTGGAAAATAACCAGTTCTGGCAAGTACACTGTAATATACAGGTGAAATATGACCATTAGATAAGAAGAATAAATCTTCTCCTATGCCATCCATATCAAAACCTTCTTTGGTTTCCATTATTTCTTTGTAAAGGCAAACGAAAAATTCTGCACAACCTAATGATCCGCCAGGATGACCAGAATTTACTTTGTGTACCATTCGTAGAATATCTCTACGGACTTGAGTGGTTAAATCTTCTAATTGTTGAATATTAGACATGTTTTTGAGCTTAAATTAATGCTGCAAAAATAACTTTTTATAAGTCGCATTCAAAAGTCGAATACAGTCACTTATTAACGATTTTGATGAATTGCTAACAATTTTTGAATTTAATTAAGACTTCAATGTGTTAGAGTTAATTATATTTGCCACCAGACTTACTTTTATGAAATTTAATTGCTTAGCAAAAGATAAAGAAACCAAGGCAAGAGCTGGTGTTATTACGACAGATCATGGTGTTATTGAAACTCCTATTTTTATGCCAGTTGGTACGGTTGCCACTGTTAAGGGTGTACATCAGCGCGAGTTGAAAAATGATATTAATCCAGATATTATTCTAGGAAATACCTACCATTTATACCTAAGACCTCAAACACCAATTTTAGAAAAAGCTGGTGGACTTCATAAATTTATGAATTGGGATCGTAATATTTTAACCGATTCAGGTGGTTATCAGGTATATTCTTTATCGGCAAATAGAAAGATTAAAGAAGAAGGAGTAAAGTTTAAGTCGCATATAGACGGAAGTTACCATGTGTTTACACCAGAAAATGTAATGGAAATTCAGCGTTCTATTGGTGCCGATATCATTATGGCATTTGATGAGTGTACACCTTACCCTTGCGATTACAACTATGCAAAGCGTTCTATGCATATGACACATCGTTGGCTAGATCGTTGTATATCACATTTAGAAAAAGTACCATTTAAGTATGGATACGAGCAAACATTTTTCCCAATAGTACAAGGCAGTACTTACAAGGATTTAAGAATACAATCAGCCGAATATATAGCCAATGCAGGCGCACAAGGAAATGCTATAGGAGGCTTGTCTGTTGGTGAGCCAGCGGAAGAAATGTATGCCATGACCGAAGTAGTTTGCGATATTTTGCCAGAAGATAAACCACGATATTTAATGGGAGTGGGTACACCAATCAATATTTTAGAGAATATTGCGTTAGGTGTAGATATGTTTGATTGTGTTATGCCAACAAGAAATGCCAGAAATGGTATGTTGTTTACAGCGCATGGTACCATAAACATTAAAAATAAAAAATGGGCAGAAGATTTTTCGCCAATAGATGAAATGGGTATTACCTACGTAGATACAGAGTATAGTAAAGCATATCTTAAGCATTTATTCTCTGTAAATGAATTATTAGGAAAACAAATTGCTACAATTCATAATTTAGGATTTTATCTTTGGTTGGTAAGAGAAGCAAGAAAGCATATTTTGGAAGGCGATTTTAAAGTTTGGAAAGAAAAAATGGTTAAACAAATGGATAAAAGATTATAGTAAGTGAAAATCTTAGATTGGTACATACTAAAGCGCTATTTGTTAACATTTTTAATGATGTTACTATTGTTTATTCCGATAGGAATTACGGTAGACTTGGCAGAGAAAGTAGGTAAGATAATAGAAAACAAAGCTCCCTTTGGGGAAGTTACAGCTTACTATGTAGATTTTACAGTGTATTTTGCTAATCTTTTATTTCCACTATTTTTATTTTTATCAGTTATTTGGTTTACGTCCAAACTAGCTAACAATACAGAGATAGTAGCTTTTTTAAGCTCAGGTGTGTCTTTTACTAGATTTTTAAGACCTTATTTAATAGGTGCTACTATTGTATCTACATTAGCTTTGGTTTTAGGAATGTATTTGGCGCCAATAGCGAGCCAAGGCTTTAATGAGTTTGTATATAAGTATTTAAAGAAAAACAAAAAAGTTCAGGAAACCAGAGATGTATATCAACAAATCAATGATGACGATTATATCTATGTCAGTAGTTTTAATCCTGAAAGTAAAACAGGAAGTAATTTCACCTACGAACATTTTGAAGGCAATGAATTGAAATACAAAATATTTGCTGATTACATTAAATATATAGAAAAAGATAGTAGTTACAGATTAACATCTTATGTTAAACGTACCTTTGATAATGGTACTGAAACTATAGAGAAGGAGAGAAGAAAAGATACCCTTTTTTCTTTTGAACTAGAGGACTTAACTCCTGTTGAATATGCTGCGGAAACAAAATCTTATAGTGACCTTTTGAGGTTTATTGAGTCAGAAAAACGTAAAGGTTCAAAAAATATTGGTAGATATGAAGTGGTAAAACTCAAAAAATGGAGTTTACCAGTTTCAATATTCATACTAACTATTATAGCAGTCGCAGTATCTTCTGTTAAGCGCAGAGGCGGTATGGGAGTTAACCTAGCGTTTGGTATTGCTATAGCTATGATTTATGTCTTTTTTGATAAAATATTTGGTGTTATGGCAGAGCAGTCTAATTTTTCGCCTGTTATAGCGGTGTGGTTTCCTAATATAATATTTGGTATTTTAGCTGTATACCTTTTACAGAATGCCAAACGCTAGATTAAAGGATTATCTTCATTTACATTTTCTGGTTTTTATAGCTGGTTTTACTGCAATTCTAGGTAAAGAGATATCGGCAGGCGCAACAGCAATTGTTTGGTATAGAATGGCAATTGCAGCTGTTTTAATGTTTATCTACATTAAAATTATAAAACTCAATATTAAGGTAAGTAAAAAAGCAATTATTAAGTTTTCTGTAGCTGGTGTTATAATTGCATTACACTGGATTACTTTTTTTGAATCCATAAAACAGTCCAATGTTTCTATTGCATTAGCGATGTTTTCTTCGGGTGCATTTTTTGCTTCTTTTATTGAGCCTCTCTTTTTTAAAAGACGCATTTTAGTTTATGAAATAGGTTTTGGCTTAATAGTAATTTTGGGAGTATTTTTAATTACAAGTAGCGAGTTAAAATATATCAATGGTATTATACTAGGATTATTATCAGCTCTTTTTTCGACCTTATTTGCTGTTATTAACGGACGTTTCATAGAGCGATACAACGCAACGGTAATTTCATTTTATGAGTTTATAAGCGGTGTTGTGTTCTTAAGTTTGTTTATACATTTTTCAGATATTCACTTTAATGAGGAATTCTTTGCGCTTTCTCAAATGGATTGGGTTTACATTTTCATTTTAGCGTCAATATGTACAGCGTATGCCTTTATTGGAGCTGTTGAGGTAATGCGATATATAAGTCCATTTACGGTAATTTTAACTTATAACTTAGAGCCAATCTATGGTATAATATTAGCACTTTTCCTTTTTCCAGAAACCGAACAGATGTCATCTCAGTTTTATCTTGGTGCTGCTTTAATAATAGTAACAGTACTCTTAGATGCGATATTAAAAAACATTAAAGCTCGAAAACGAAAAAAGATGCATGTTAACAATTGAAGTTTGTATATTTGTAAACTTAACTAACAAAAATCTAACTTCAAATTGTATGGAATATTTAGAGTTTGAATTACCTATAAAAGAACTAGAAGAGCAGCTTGACAAATGCCAAATTATTGGAAAAGAGAGTGATGTAGATGTTACAGAAACCTGTAAACAGATTGAAAAAAAGCTCGCTGAAACCAAAAAAGAAATCTACAAAAACCTTACAGCTTGGCAACGTGTTCAGTTGTCTCGTCATCCTAACAGACCATATACTTTAGATCATATTAAGGCACTTTGCGGTGATTCTTTCTTAGAATTGCACGGAGACCGAAATGTAAAAGATGATAAAGCAATGATTGGTGGTTTGGGTAAAATTGGTGACCAATCATATATGTTTATTGGTCAGCAAAAAGGTTATAACACCAAGACCAGACAATACAGAAACTTCGGAATGTCTAATCCCGAAGGTTATCGTAAGGCATTACGTCTTATGAAGTCTGCTGAGAAATTCGGAATTCCTGTAGTAACTTTAATAGATACTCCGGGTGCTTATCCTGGTTTAGAAGCAGAAGAAAGAGGACAAGGAGAAGCTATTGCCAGAAACATTTTAGAAATGGCTCGTTTAAAAGTTCCAATCATCACAATCATTATTGGAGAAGGAGCTTCTGGTGGTGCATTAGGAATTGGAGTAGGTGACAAAGTAATGATGCTAGAAAACACATGGTACTCTGTAATCTCTCCTGAATCTTGTTCTTCAATTTTATGGAGAAGTTGGGAGTATAAAGAGCAAGCGGCAGAAGCCTTAAAGCTTACAGCAAAAGATATGAAGCGCATGAAGCTTGTAGATCAAATCATAAAAGAACCACTTGGTGGAGCCCACACAGACCGAGAAAAAACATTTTTAGCTGTAAGAGATGCAATCGTAAAGTCTTACGAAGAGTTAAAAAACTTATCACCAAAAGAACTAGTGAAAAATCGTATGAATAAATACGATGAAATGGGAGTCTACAAAGACTAAGTTCACTAAACATAGGCAACTAAAAAAAACTGAAGTTGAGTCTTCGGTTTTTTTTATTGCTATTAACAATATAATCAAGTTATTAACAGTTAAATTGTTGAAGACCTGTTAAGATTGAAACTAAATTTTAATACAATTCATCATCACTATTTAACTACTTTTGTTACTTATGAAACAACCCAACCCAATACAAGGTTATAAAGTCGATAAAAGCACTATCATTAGTTTAGAGAAAGGCAAAATACCTCCACAAGCTATTGATTTAGAGGAAGTTGTGCTTGGTGCAATGATGATTGATAAAAAAGGTGTTGATGAGGTTATTGATATTTTAAGCCCAGAAGCTTTTTATAAAGATGCTCATAAATATATCTTCGAAGCTATTTTCAAATTATTTGAAAATAGTGAACCAATTGACTTATTAACCGTTTCATCTCAATTAAAGAAAGATGAAAAACTAGAAATGGTTGGTGGTGATTTTTACCTCATTTCATTAACACAACGCGTATCTTCTTCAGCATATATTGAGTTTCATGCACGTATTATTCTTCAAAAATATATTCAAAGAAGTTTAATTAAAATTTCGAACGAAATTATCGAAGAAGCTTATGATGAAACTAAAGATGTTTTCGATCTGTTAGATAATGCAGAAGCTAAACTTTATGAAGTTACTCAAGGCAACGTTAAGAAATCCACAGAGACAGCACAAAGCTTAGTAATTCAAGCCAAAAAGAAGATTGAAGAAATTTCCAATAAAGAAGGATTAAGTGGTATACCAACAGGGTTTGACAAGTTAGATAAATTAACATCTGGTTGGCAACCTTCAGATTTAATTATCGTTGCAGCACGTCCAGGTATGGGTAAAACTGCTCTAACGCTTACCATGGCAAGAAATATTGCTGTAGATTTCAACCAACCTGTGGCGTTCTTCTCTCTAGAGATGTCTTCCGTACAGTTAATTACGCGTTTAATTTCCAGTGAAACAGGTTTATCTTCTGAAAAGTTAAGAACAGGTAAACTTGAAAAACACGAGTGGGAACAGCTTAATGTTAAAGTTAAAACTTTAGAAAAGGCACCGTTATATATTGATGATACACCATCGCTATCCATTTTCGATTTAAGAGCAAAGGCGCGTCGTTTGGCATCGCAGTATGGTATAAAGATGATTATGATTGATTATTTGCAGTTAATGACTGCAGGTGGAAGTCAAAAAGGTGGTAATCGTGAACAGGAAATTTCTATGATTTCGCGTAACCTGAAGGCTTTAGCAAAAGAGCTTAACGTTCCGGTAATTGCGTTATCTCAGTTATCGCGTGCTGTAGAAACACGTGGAGGTAGTAAAAGACCTTTATTATCAGATTTACGTGAATCTGGTGCGATTGAGCAAGATGCTGATATTGTGTCGTTCATATACAGACCTGAATATTATAAAATCGATGAGTGGGATGATGAAGAGCGTTCTCCAACAGAGGGTCAAGGTGAGTTTATTGTAGCAAAACACAGAAATGGTGGTTTAGAAAACATTAGATTGAAGTTTATCGGTCATTTAGGTAAGTTTGATAACCTTGATGATTTTGATACTCCTTTCGAGTTTCAATCTAAATTGAATGCGGCTGCAAATGATGATACTTTTAAGCCAGATAGTTTCCCTTCTGCCTCTGATGCCTTTGATGGTCCAGATGATGATGGAGTGCCTTTTTAACATCATTTTATAATTATAAAGCCTCTTTTTTAACCTATATTTACGCTTCGCTATTTAAGAAGAAATTGCCTCATGTTAGATCAAAGACGTACAACCAATATCTTGTTGTTAATCATCGTTATACCATTAGTATTTTATTTGCTTAAAGTGCTATCTTTTATATTTATTCCGTTGATTTTTTCAATGTTTATTGCATTGTTGTTTTTACCTCTAATGCGACAATTAGGAAGAAGAAAAGTTCCAAAATTTCTAAGCATATTGGTCGTATTGCTTTTAGTGACTGTAGGTGTATATCTGGGTATCGAATTAATTCAGTTATCCAGTAGAGAAATTTTGGCTACCAAATCAGAATTTGTCCCTAAGGCAGAAGAAAAAATAGCAGATTTAAAAGTATATCTATCCAATGGTTTTGGGATTGAATTTGAACAAGACAAGAACTTTTTGGCTCAATTTTTTGAAAAGGATAACTTGGGTACTACATTCGGGTTTATACGCACCTTTTTTACAACACTTCTAATGACAGCCTTTTTTGTAGTGTTATGGTTAGGTGAGTCTATAAACGTTCATAATTTGCTTAACAATACAATATTAAAGCAAAAGCACACTTCTATAAAGGCTTTTATGAAGATTGAAAAAGATTTGATTAAATTTATAAAAGTAAAGGTATTGGTTAGTGCTTTAACTGGTTTGTTCACGGGTTTAATGTGTGTAATGTTCGATGTTAGTTTTCCAATATTTTGGGGCTTATTTGCCTTTGCTATCAACTTTGTGCAAATGGTAGGTTCTTTTATTTCGGTGATTTTACTTTCAATTTTTGCCTTTGTAGAATTAGACCCTACAAGTACATTGCTCTTCTTTATAGTTTCCATTTCAATGGTTCAGGTTGTTTTTGGTGCGATTTTAGAACCAATTTTTATGGGAAAATCTTTTTCAATAAATATCATTGCAGTGTTAGTTATGCTGATGTTCTGGGGATTTTTATGGGGAATTCCTGGTCTAATTATGGCAATTCCAATAACTGTTTTTATAAAGATTATTTTGGAACAGTTCCCTAGCACTAAAGTCATTGCGAGCCTTCTTTCAGGAAATGAGACCAAATTAGACTAACTTTTTTTGATTTATTAGACATTGTAATTTTAAGTATCTTCATACCATAAACTAAAAATATGGTTCACGGTACGCACAATGCTCAAGAAGATTCTAGAAACGATACTATTCTCATTTCCATAAATGATGAATTTTTTCCAAGAAATGAGGCAAAAATTTCTGTTTTTGATAGTGGTTATTTAGTGGGTGATGGAGTTTGGGAGGCTTTGAGATTACATAATGGTGTCTTGGTCTTTTTAGAAGATCATTTTAATAGGTTATGGCAATCAGCTAAAACAGTTGGTATGGCGTTACCATTTACAAAGAAGGAGCTAACCCAAAAAGTCTGGGACATACTCAACGCTAATAAAATGAAAGATGGTGTACACGTTAGGATTATGGTAACACGTGGAATTAAAAAAACACCATCTCAAGATCCCAGATTAACCATTTCAGGACCTAATGTGGTAATCATTCCAGAGTATAAAAATGCATCAAAAGAATCAAAGGAAAAAGGTATAACGTTATTTACGAGTACCATCAGAAGAGGTTCTCCAGATTATCTAGATCCAAGGTTGAATTGTCATAGTAAACTTCATGAAGTTCAGGCGCTGATTCAAGCCATTGAGGCTGGTGCAGACGAAGCTTTAATGCTAGATGTTAATGGTTTTGTGGCAACCTGTAACGCTACCAATTTTTTTATGATTAAAAATGGAGAGGTATGGACGTCTACAAGTAAATATTGTATGAACGGTATTACCAGAGCTAAAGTTATAGAAGTCTGTAAAACCAACAATATGCCATGTTTTGAAAAAGATTTTTCTTTGTTTGATGTCTATGGAGCAGATGAGGTATTTGTTACTGGCACTTTTGGAGGCTTAACACCTGTTACAAAAATTGATGGTCGACAAATAGGCGATGGAAAGTACGGTAAGACGACTAGAAATTTGAGTAGTTTGTATGAAGGATTAATTGAAAGAACTGTTGCAAATGGATGATATAAAACGAATTTGTTTATGGTCTGGACCTAGAAATATTTCTACAGCTTTAATGTATTCTTTTGCCCAGCGCTCAGATACAAAAGTATTTGATGAACCACTTTATGCTTATTATTTAAAACATCATCCAGAAGCAAGAAGTTATCATCCAGGAGCAGATAAAATCATGAATACTATGGAGTCTGATGGAGAAAAGGTGGTGGAAATGATGTTGAATAATACTGAAAAGCCTGTATTATTTTTTAAACAGATGACACATCATCTTTTAGATTTGGATAGAAATTTTATGAAAGATACCGTCAATATTATTTTGACCAGAAATCCGGTAGAAATGTTACCATCTTTTGATAAAGTGATTCGAAATCCTACAATTGATGATGTAGGTTACCAACTTCATATAGATCTTTTGAATTATTTTGAAAGTCAAAATATTCCTTTTAAAGTTGTAAATTCTGAGCAGGTACTTAAAAATCCTGAAGAAATACTCCAAAAATTGTGTGCCTTTGCAAAAATTTCTTTTGAAAAATCAATGCTATCTTGGAAGCCTCAAAAGCGTGATGAGGATGGTATTTGGGCTGATTATTGGTATCACAGTGTTCATAAATCTAGTGGATTTCAAAAATATAAGGCAAAAACAGAACCTTTTCCAACGCATCTAAATGCTCTTTTAGAGCAATGTTTACTGTGCTATAATCGATTGATGAAGTATACAATTTAGCTCTTAAAAGAATGATAAAATGGTCGTTTAAAGACTAAAATTTGGTTATATTTCGTTCTAAATCTATGAACTTGAAAAAAATAACATTCATAATAATTACACTGTGTCTAAGTGTTAATGCCTATGCATCCTATATTTTAATTCCAATGGATGCAGAGTCACAAGAAAATCATCTTAAAGCTTATGGAGTAACCTTTTGGACTTTAGAGCGCGAACTCAAAGTAAACTGGTTGTTGAATTATAGAGGTGGTTCATTTTTACTGCCAGATGCAGAAATTATTCAGCGAGAATGTCAGATTAGGGGCGTTTCGTTTGAAGTAATTTCTGATACCAAAGCAAAAGAAATATTAGATGAAATTGCAAGTCCAGCGGTAAATCAAGAAGCTGTTGTGTTAGAAAAGGCACCGAAGATTGCAGTATACACACCTTACGGAAAGCAACCTTGGGATGATGCTGTAACTATGGTGTTGACTTATGCTGAAATTCCGTATGAAACTATTTACGATGAAGAAGTTCTAAATGACGAACTGTTACTTTATGATTGGTTACATCTGCATCACGAGGATTTTACTGGTCAATATGGTAAGTTTTACAGAACGTATCGTTCGGCAGCTTGGTATATTGAAGAAAAAAAAGCTGCAGAAGAATTAGCCAATAAGTTAGGTTATGATAAAGTCTCTGAATCAAAATTAGCTGTAGCCTTAAAAATTAGAGATTATGTTGTAGGAGGCGGATTTATGTTTGCCATGTGTTCTGCAACCGATAGTTTTGATATTGCCTTATCAGCCGAAGGTGTAGATATTTGCGAACCTATGTTTGATGGCGATGGAAGCGATCCAGGATATCAGAATAAGATAGATTACTCAAAAACTTTCGCATTTAAAGATTTTATTTTAGAACGAAGCCCTAATGTTTATGAGTTTTCTTCTATAGATATGACATCTAAACGTCAAATACCGTTTAAAACTGATTATTTTTCGTTGATGGAATATTCAGCAAAATGGGATCCTATACCAACAATGTTAACTCAAAATCATACATCTTTGGTTAAAGGTTTTATGGGGCAAACGACATCATTCACCAGAGATGAAATAAAATCTAATGTATTAGTGATGGGAGAAAATAGAACCAATGGTGAAGCAAAATACATTCACGGAATTAAGGGTAAAGGCTTCTTTACGTTTTATGGAGGTCACGATCCGGAAGATTATACGCATAGAGTAGGAGACCCAAAAACTGAATTGGATCTACACCCAACATCGCCAGGTTATAGGTTAATTCTTAATAATGTATTATTTCCTGCTGCTAAAAAGAAGAAACAAAAGACTTAATTATTAGTCTTTTGAATGCTTTATTTAATCGAATGAATTTCAAAAGTTTTAAAAATGTCTACAAAAGAACAAATACTTAATAAAATTCAAATTTTAATAACAAACCACTTTAAAACACCCGAAGAAGCATTTGCTTTTTTTGATGAGGATGGAGACGGAAAACTAACAAAAAGTGAAATTAAAACACTTTTAAAGCAAGCAGAAATAAGTGGTTTTCTCAGAGGTATTGTTTCGTCAAAACTCATTGAGGGTTATGATAAGGATGGAGATGAAATGATAGATTGGAAAGAGTTTAAATATGCCATTGATGAGATTTCTGATGAATCAAAATAACATCGAATGAAATTCTTTCAAAATGAAATAAAACTGGAAGCTTATTCAAGAGGATTTCATCTTATTACTTCAAAAATAGTAAATTCAATTCCCGAGATTGAACTGATTAATATTGGTCAGCTACAAGTGTTCATCAAACACACATCGGCTAGTTTAACCATCAATGAAAATGCTGACCCAACAGTAAGATTAGATTTTGAAAGCCATATAAATAAGCTGGTGCCAGAAAATCAGTCTTATTATAAACATACTTATGAAGGGTCAGATGATATGCCAGCACACATAAAAGCCTCTTTAATGGGCACTTCAGTTCAAATCCCAATTACAAACGGTAAACTGAATATGGGTATTTGGCAAGGTATTTACCTTTGTGAGCACAGAAATAATGCTTCACGAAGAAATTTGGTTATAACCGCTTTGGGAAATTGAATTATCGTAAAACAAAAAATCCGACTCGTGAGAGCCGGATTTTTCTAAGCGAAATGTTGTTATTAATTTGGCTAAAAGCCTTACTTTACTTTGTTTACTATTGCTTCAAAAGCTTCTGGGTGATTCATTGCTAAATCTGCAAGAACTTTACGGTTCAATTCGATATTGTTAGCTTTTAATTTACCCATAAACTTAGAATAGCTCATTCCGTGTTGTCTTGCACCTGCATTAATACGCATAATCCATAACGCGCGGAATGTTCTTTTTTTGTTTCTACGGTCTCTGTACGAGTATTGCATCGCTTTGTCAACCGCATTTTTTGCTACTGTCCAAACGTTTTTACGACGTCCAAAGTAACCTTTTGCTTGCTTAAGAACCTTTTTTCTTCTGGCTCTCTTTGCAACTGAATTTACTGATCTTGGCATTTCTTTAATTGTTTTTTGTAGTAGGCGACCAAATTTTGGTACTTGCTAAATAACTTTGCCTAACTCCAGGGTTTATAAATTGTTTTAACCGATTAAAACGTTATTACTTTAAACGTAACATTGTTTTAATATTATCTTCGTCAGACTTATGTACTACTGTATCATGAGTTAACGCAAGCTTACGCTTTTTAGATTTCTTTGTTAAGATGTGACTCTTAAAAGCGTGCTTTCTTTTAATCTTACCAGTGCCAGTTAGTTTGAAACGTTTCTTAGCACTCGATTTTGTTTTCATTTTAGGCATTTTGTCCTAGTTTTAATTTACGTTTCGCTTATCTTTAATATTCTATTGAAAAAGCAACAGAATAATTTTTATTTTACTTTTTTTGGTGCAATGAACATAATCATACGTTTACCTTCAAGTTTTGGCATTTGTTCAACTTTACCATACTCTTCAAGGTCTTGTGCTAATCTTAGCAATAAGATTTGTCCTTGTTCTTTAAACACTATTGATCGACCTTTAAAGAATACAAAAGCTTTAAGCTTTGCACCATCTTTTAAGAACTTCTCAGCGTGTTTCTTTTTAAATTCGTAATCATGGTCATCAGTTTGAGGACCAAATCGAATTTCTTTTACAACAACCTTAGAAGCTTTTGCTTTTAAAGCTTTTTCACGTTTCTTTTGTTCGTAAAGAAACTTCTTATAATCCATAATCTTACAAACAGGAGGATTTGCATTTGGCGAAATCTCAACAAGATCTAATCCTTGTTCATCAGCCATGGATAATGCTTTTTTTATAGGATAAACGCCTACTTCGACATTTTCTCCCACAACTCGAACTTCTTCGGTTCTAATTTTAGAATTTATACGATGTTTGTCCTCTTGGGCTTCTCGTCTGTTGTAACTCCTTTTGTTTCTACGTATTGCTATGGCTTATATTTTTTAATTAAACTTTATTTTACTAGAAGCTTTTTAAGCTTTCCTTTATCTTTTTATTAATCATTTCAGAAAAATCATTGACACTAATCGTACCAAGATCTTCACCACCGTGCTGTCTTACAGTAATAGTGTTGTCCTTTTCTTCTTGCTCGCCAACAACTATAATATAAGGATATTTTTGCATTTCTGCTTCTCTGATTTTCTTCCCTACAGTTTCGTTTCTGTTGTCTACGAGGGCGCGAATTTCGTTATTTTCTAGCAAATTTAAAACTTTTTCGGCGTATTTTTCATATTTCTCACTTACAGATAATATCATAACCTGTTCTGGCATAAGCCAAAGAGGGAAGTTTCCACCAGTGTGTTCTAACAAAATTGCAACGAATCGTTCCATGCTTCCAAATGGCGCTCTATGTATCATTACTGGTCTATGAAGCTCATTGTCACTACCTTTATATGTTAAGTCAAAACGCTCAGGAAGGTTGTAATCTACTTGGATAGTTCCTAATTGCCATTGACGTCCTAAAGCATCCTTAACCATAAAGTCAAGTTTTGGACCATAAAAGGCAGCCTCACCTGTTTCTACCACATAATTTAAGCCTTTGTCCTTAGCTGCATTTAAGATGGCTTGTTCAGCTTTTTCCCAATTTTCATCACTACCAATATATTTTTCTGGGTTTTCAGGATCTCTCAGAGAAACTTGAGCTGTAAAGTTTTCGAATCCTAAAGAACCGAATACATATAAGACCAAATCTATTACTTCCTTAAATTCAGTATCTAATTGATCTGGAGTACAAAAGATATGTGCATCATCTTGAGTGAATCCTCTAACACGAGTTAAACCGTGTAGCTCACCACTTTGCTCATATCTATATACTGTTCCAAACTCAGCGAAACGTTTTGGTAATTCCTTATATGAGTATGGTCTGTTATTATAAATCTCACAATGATGTGGACAGTTCATTGGCTTTAAAAGAAACTCTTCACCTTCTGCAGGAGTATTTATTGGTTGAAAACTATCTTCACCATATTTAGCAAAGTGACCAGAAGTTACATATAAGTCTTTATTACCTATATGTGGTGTAACAACCATTTCGTATCCTGCTTTTTTCTGAGCAGCTTTTAGGAAATTTTCTAATCGCTCTCTTAATGCAGCCCCTTTAGGTAGCCATAAAGGCAAACCTTGACCTACTTTTTGGGAAAATGTGAAAAGTTCTAATTCTTTCCCAAGCTTTCTGTGATCTCTTTTTTTAGCTTCTTCTAATAATTGAAGATATTCGGTTAACTCTTTTTGTTTAGGGAAGGAAATTCCATAAACTCTGGTTAATTGTTTTTCATTTTCATCACCTTTATAATATGCACCTGCTACACTCAGTATTTTTACAGCTTTAATGATACCAGTATTTGGTATGTGACCTCCACGGCATAAATCTGTAAAAGAAGAATGATCACAGAAACTTATGGTACCATCCTCAAGGTTTTCGATCAAATCTACTTTATATTCATTCTTACCTTTATAATATGAAATAGCATCCGCTTTAGAAACATCTCGCATTTTAAAATCATGTTTGCCGCGAGCTATTTCCATCATTTTATTTTCAATGGTTTTGAAATCTTTTTCCGAAATAGAATCTTCACCTAAGTCAACATCGTAGTAAAAACCATTTTCAATAGCAGGACCAACCCAAAGTTTCACATTTGGATAAAGCTCTTCTAGTGCCTGTGCTAAAACATGAGCTGAAGAATGCCAGAAGGCTTTCTTTCCTTCATCGTCTCTCCATGTATATAAGGTAAGGCTACCATCTGTAGTTAATGGAGTGGTGGTTTCAATAATAGTATTATTGAATTTTGCTGAAATAACATTACGCGCAAATCCTTCGCTAATATCTACAGCCACTTCATAAGGAGTTACATCTTTATCAAAAGATCTAACCGAACCATCAGGTAGAGTAATTTTTATCATTTAATTGTTTATATAAATTTAGCCTACAAAGATATACCTATATATATAAAGGACAAAGTGAAGTTTTTAATAAAATTAAACATGGTGTAATATATTGAAATTTAGAGTAATAAAATTTTTCTCAAATAAAACACAAAAAAGTATTTGGTAGTAAAGAAAAGGGTTATATATTTGCAGCCCCTTAACGGATACAATGCGACGAGTTAGGGTGCGTTCATTCTCAAGAAAAGGCATCGAAAAAAAATAAATTTAAATTTTTTCAAAAAGATGTTGTGGGAATAAAAAAAGGGTTTTATATTTGCACCCGCTTAACGAAATAAGGTTAAGAAAAAGTAAAGAAAAAGTTCATTAACATATTGAATTGACAGCGTAAATATCAACTGGAAACGGTTGGTAAAAACAAGAGAATAGATCATTTAGAGTACTGAGATAATTCCTATTAAGTTGTTAAGAGAATAAGTCGCAAGACTTGAAAATTTAACGATGAAGAGTTTGATCCTGGCTCAGGATGAACGCTAGCGGCAGGCCTAACACATGCAAGTCGAACGGTAACAGAAAAAAGCTTGCTTTTTTGCTGACGAGTGGCGCACGGGTGCGTAACGCGTATACAATCTACCTTTTACTGGGGAATAGCCTTTGGAAACGAAGAATAATACCCCATAGTATCTAAATTTCGCATGTTATTTAGATTAAAGTTTCGGCGGTAAGAGATGAGTATGCGTTCTATTAGCTAGATGGTGTGGTAACGGCACACCATGGCAACGATAGATAGGGGCCCTGAGAGGGGGATCCCCCACACTGGTACTGAGACACGGACCAGACTCCTACGGGAGGCAGCAGTGAGGAATATTGGACAATGG